>Ga0102963_1000750_pt1 | contig 14101 bp, 17 predicted proteins | sample SalPon2_C_H2O_MG_2_FD_84522 | JGI IMG/M metagenome (GOLD analysis project Ga0102963, IMG submission 84522) | Salt pond water microbial communities from South San Francisco under conditions of wetland restoration - Salt Pond MetaG SF2_C_H2O_MG | ecosystem: Environmental > Aquatic > Non-marine... | reverse complement strand
GGAGTTCCAAATCACTAGCAGAAATCATATAAAGTGGGTTGGCAGTCAAGGAACAATATATCTTAGCGGTAGAGGAAACGGATTATTTATTGGTGGGGCTTCAACAGATGCATCAGCACGACTACACGTAAAAGGAAGCGGCAACACATCAGCCACAACGGCATTACTCGTTCAAAATAGTGATGGAGATGATATGTTGAAGGTTACGGATGATGGGCTTGTAACCATTCCGAGAACGGGAACTAGCTTAGCAATTAGAAACTATATCAGTATTGATAATGCACCGGGTTCAATCCTTGTGGGCTATGATGCGAGTGCTTTCTATTTTGCTTATGGTATAAACAAAGATATTCACGTCGGTAGTGGTAATAGCGGAGATGTACTATACAAAGGGTCGGGTAATTGGAATATTGCAGCGTCTGACTTGGGTGCTAAACTTGGCGTTAAAGGCAGCGGCAACACATCCGCAACAACGGCATTGGTCGTTCAGAATAGTGATGGGGATGATATGTTTAAAGTGGCTGATGACAAAGCTATTTACGCCCTTACTGATGCCACATCAAATTACAAAACTAAAATAACTAACAGAGGGGTTTATTTTTCAAGGGGTTCTGATGGCTATTTTAACTCATACATATTAGCATCTACAGCACCAACACCAACTGTAACTATTCAAGCAGCAGGTTCGGTTCACATTAAAAGTTCTGCGGGTAATAATAGTTTTGATTTTAATAGTACTCAATTTAGTTCACCTTATTCTGTCAGGTCAGAACGCTATTCTTGTTTTAGTAATAAAAATATGCTAATAACAGCAGACCCTGCTGCGGGTTCAAGTAATGGTGTGATAGTAAATATTGGTAGTCGTAATTCTTCTGCTACCCAAGCTATAATGAGTTGGAAGAAGGGTACATATAACACAACAACGGGTACAGAGATAGGGAGAATTACACCTACGGGTTTAAGTTTAGGTACAACAGCATCAACGGCATTTCTACACACCGCAGCAGCCACAACAGCAAAGGCATCAATCAGAATAGAAGCAAGTGCATCTATTGACCCAACCACACCTAATAGCGGTGATTTGTGGTTTGATGGCACGAACCTTAAATTTTATGACGGCACAACGACACATAACATAGTATAATGAAAATAGATTTAACAACAACGTTTACAGATGAGCAAGGCTCAACACTACAAGATACTAAGGGTGAAGTTACCCTAAGTAAAGTAATTACAACGGCATTATTGTCCCCAATGAAAGACGATGATAAGCTAAGTGGGCAAGAGAAGGCAGATTTATTCAACCTTTGGTTTGACCAAGTAAAGGACAAAGACAAGGCAGACCTAAAAAGTGAAGATAAGGTGCTAATTAAAGAGCGTGTAGGTAAAGCCTATGCCCAAATTATAGTAGGACAAGTATTTAAAATTTTAAAATAATGTATAAAGATTTAACAACATCAATAGATGTAGAATTGGATGCAGCAGTTGCTCCACCAATCGTAGGTAAACCAATAAGTAAAGTTTATAGCACAACTTTTAGTAACGAGCAAGTATCTGTTACTGGTAAGTTTGAAGGTGAGATAGATAGAGATTGGAATACGAAGTACACAAGAGAAGAGTTGCCAAGCGAAGAGGCAAAAGGGCTTTACGATGCCGTTATAAAAGCGGTAAATGATTTACACTTAGCTATTAGAAAATCAGATAAGAATTTCAAAACAGATAAGTGGGTAGAGTTCGTAGAGGAAAATGATTAACCTACTGCTCTTAATAATTGCATTATTGCTGATAGTGCCTTTGGGTGCTATTGGCTTTATCTATTCTGTAGTTAGCAGAATGCTACGTGCTGCAAGTTATTACTTTTGGCAAGTGGCGGTAGCTATAGATGAGTTAGGCAATACTATTTGTCAAGACCTATTTAATGACCTTATGATTAAGAAAGGTGGGCATAGATTTGGCAATAGCAATGAAACAGTAAGTTATGTGTTGGGAGTAAATAAGAAGAATGGTAAGTTGTATTGGATTGGTGCAGCACTTAGCTACATCTTACATCTGATAGATAAGTACCACGTAGAGAAAGCAGCAGATAGAGAGCAATGATTTACCTATTACTACTTATAGAACTAATAGACGAAACTATAAACGGAGATAAACACGACTGGAGCAGCCTTGCAAGGTTAGCTATTATGTTTTTAGTGGCTAATGCTTGGGGTTTACTGCTAGGTAGCTTTTGGTATGGGGTTCTGTATGTTTTGGTAAGGTTTGCGATTTTCGATATTAGCATAGCTTTATTACGAGGGCATAAGTGGTACTACTTAGGTACTACAAGCAGTTACGATAAGATTTTAAAGAAGTTTAACAGATGGGTGCTGCTCGTTATTCGGGTGGTATGTATCGCAACAGTATTATATTATGAAATTATTTTTTCAAAGGGTTTTTAAAAAGTACGGATGGACAAGGTTCTTAGTAACTGGACTTGGGATTGGCAGCATAGTTCTATGGGTATCGCACTTGCTGCACAATAAGTTTAAAGGCGATGTTGAAGGATTAGTTATTGGTTTAGGTGCTTTCGTTGCGTGGGGTGCTATAGTTTTGGCGTTATATGATTACTTCGATAAAAGCTAGTAGTTTATGGATGTGAGTGATTATATAATATCAGTATTATCTGCTGCTAGCGCTGGTATTGGTGGTTGGCTGTTTGGTAGAAAAAAACAGAATGCCGAGACTGAGGTTATTGAGGGTAATGCGCTGTCCGCCATGCAGGAGGCATATAAGTCTATGGTGGTGGATACTAACGAAAAACTAGATGAGCAAATCAAGCGGATCGACAAATTACGTAATGAGTTAGAGAATTGCAAAGCGGTTAATAAGCAGAGTACTAAAGAGTTGTTCTTGAAAAATTACGCAGCAAAAGAGTTTGGGCTGCTGATTATTAGATATGATGGAACAATCGAATATACCAATGATGCCTTTGATAATTTCTTTGGCGTACACTATGGTTACTTCCTTAACAATCACTACGAAGACTACTTGATAAAGAGGTTACACAAGGAGGTTAGCAAAGTGTGGGATGACTCAAAGCATAGCAAAGAGCTAAGAGATTATGAAACAAAGTGGAGAGTTGAGGATAAGTTGTTTAATTGCCATTGGGTAAAAGCCTATAACGACAACTTCTCTAAAGTTTCGTTTGCTGTGCTAAAAATATAAGATAACACCTACTGTAAAAAAAAGAAAAACAGAGTGATAATACATAAGAAAACAAATTTAATATAATTATGGATTTAAAAATTAAAGACGAACAATTAACAAAGCTACAAGCATTAGTTAATCAAATTAATCAGGCACAATTAGAACTTGGCCAAGTAGAGTACAGGAAATTCGACTTAGTGGCTATAATGCCTAAGCTAAGGAAAGATTTAGATGAGTTTCAAAAAGAACTTGAAGAAGAGTACGGAAACGTAAACGTTAATATTCAAGACGGAACTATCACACCTGTTGAAGATGGAGCTAATAAGAAAGATTAGTATAGGTAAAGATTATAAGAACGAAGCAATGCATTATTCCGTAGGCCAAGAGGTCTACGGAGGACATGCAATAACAGCTATAGTGGAAGAGGAGAATAAATACAGAATTTATATCTCTAAAAACAACGAGGTTTTGCCGTGGAAGGATTTTAATAAAAACATGGCTATTGCAGTTGAATATAATTTAGAATACTAATGAACGGTTGGGATAGCTTTGTAGTGAAACCGATAAAAACCAGGTATGAAAACACTAAAAAAATTGGTGATTCTGAGTTAATACTAAACACTGAGATATTTACCCATAAAAACGTAAGTAATAACGCCGTAGTCATTGGTCTACCTAAAAATATAGAAACAGAGATACAGGTTGGTGATGAAGTAATAATTCATCACAATGTATTTAGAAGATGGCATGATGTTAGAGGTGTAGAACGGAACAGTAAGGGGTTTTTCGATGAAGAAACTTACTTTGTAAATGAAGACCAGTTATACATATATAAACATGACAATGAGTGGAAATCACTTGATGATTATTGTTTTGTAAAACCTATATCTAACGACGATATATTTTCTTTAGAAAAAGAGAAACCATTAGTCGGCATAATCAAATACTCTAACAACGTGTTGAGATGTAAGGGAATAAGTTTTGGTGATAGGGTTGGTTTTGCTCCACGTAGCGAGTTTGAGTTCATTATAGACGGAGAGCGCCTTTATAGAGTACAAACAAAAGCTATTACAATTAAATATGAACACGAAGAAGAAGAAGCAGAGTATAATCCAGGCTGGGTATAAAGCTGTTGAGGAGCTAATAAAGGTTGCAGAGGAGAAGATTATAACAAACACTGAAGACGATGTCTCAGCAGATAGATTAAAGAACGCCGCTGCAACAAAAAAATTAGCTATATTTGACGCTTTTGAAATATTAACACGCATCGATGAAGAAAAAGCTATTCTAGAAAACAGGCCAACAAAAGATGATAGTGCTTTTGGAGGTTTTGCTGAAAGGAGGAGCAAGTAATGTATAAGCAAACCTTATACAAAACAGTAGACACAATACCAATAAACGCTGTCAAAAGACTTAATAGAGGTAAGCGTTGGAAGTATGGGTATAATGAAGAGTATGACGTTGTTGTCCTAAGCAAAACTGGTAAAATTGGTGATATTTATGAGATACAAAACTTAAAAATAGCACTACCACCAGCAACTAAAATACATAAATTTAAGAGCAATAAATGGGAAGCTGCTGAGTACCCAAAAGCGTTAAGTAGGGTAAAAACAATATTTGACTGGAAAGAGCTATCTAATGACTTTAAGGGTCAATATATTGACTATATAGAAGAAGAGTTTAGAAAGAGGGAGGAAGGTTTTTGGTTTTATAACAAAGGCAAACCTACCTATATAACAGGTGCACACTACATGTACCTACAGTGGTCTAAGATTGATGTTGGTAAGCCAGACTTTAGAGAGGCAAACAGATTGTTCTTTATATTTTGGGAGGCTTGTAAAGCTGATAAGAGATGCTACGGTATGTGCTATCTGAAAAATAGACGTTCTGGTTTTTCTTTTATGGCATCAGGTGAAGTAATCAATCAAGCTACGATTAGCTCAGATGCAAGGTTTGGGATATTATCCAAATCAGGCCCAGATGCTAAAAAGATGTTTACGGACAAGGTTGTACCAATATCGGTCAACTACCCGTTCTTCTTTAAGCCAATACAAGACGGTATGGATAGACCAAAAACAGAGCTCGCATATAGGGTTCCAGCGTCTAAACTTACAAGAAAAAATATAACAAGCTCCGATAAACAAGTGGAGCTAACTGGGTTAGATACCACAATAGATTGGAAGAATACCGGCGACAACAGTTATGATGGTGAAAAACTAAAGCTACTTGTACACGATGAGAGTGGAAAATGGGAGAAGCCAAACAATATATTAAATAACTGGAGGGTAACTAAAACAACACTTAGACTTGGTAGTAGGATTATTGGTAAGTGCTTAATGGGTTCAACCAGTAATGCCTTAAACAAAGGCGGAAAGGAATTTAAGAAACTTTATTACAGCTCAGATGTTACAAAACGAAACAAAAACGGACAGACAAATTCGGGTCTCTATTCTTTGTTCATACCTATGGAATGGAACTACGAGGGATTCATTGATTCTTATGGACTACCTGTATTCGAAACACCTGGGGATGTCGTATGTGACCCACATGGAGATAGAATAAGTGTCGGTGTAATAGATCACTGGCAAAACGAGGTTGATGGCTTAAAGTCTGATCAAGACGCTTTAAACGAGTTTTATAGACAGTTTCCTCGGACGGAGGAGCACGCGTTTAGAGATGAGACTAAGAATAGTATATTTAACCTAACAAAGATATACGAGCAAATAGACTTCAATGAGGAGGCTGTATCAGTTACTACTGGTGATTTCCAGTGGGCCAATGGTATTAAGGATACATCAGTTGTTTTTACACCAAACCTAAAAGGCAGGTTTAAGATTAACTGGGTTCCACCTAAACACCTACAAAATAGGGTTGTAAAAAAGAACGGTATTAAACACCCTGGTAATGAGCACTTAGGTGCTTTTGGTTGTGATTCTTACGATATATCTGGTACTGTAAGTGGTAAAGGCTCTAAAGGTTCTTTGCATGGGTTAACAAAATTTAGTATGGAAGATGCTCCACCAAGTGAGTTTTTCCTTGAATACATAGCTAGACCACAAACAGCAGAGATATTCTTTGAGGACGTTTTGATGGCACTGGTATTTTACGGGATGCCTATTCTAGCTGAAAATAACAAACCAAGACTATTATATTATTTAAGGCGAAGAGGTTACAGAGGGTTCTCTATGAACAGACCAGATAAAATATGGAACAAGTTATCTGTAACAGAAAGAGAGATTGGTGGTATTCCAAACTCTAGTGAAGACATAAAGCAAGCACACGCGGCCGCTATAGAGATGTATATCAACAATCATGTTGGCCAGAAAGGAGATAGCTTTGGTACTATGCCTTTCAATAACACTCTAAATGATTGGGCTAAATTCGATATAACCAAGAGAACCAAATACGATGCCACTATAAGCTCTGGTCTAGCTATAATGGCGTGTAATAGACACCTATATTCACCAAAACAAAATATAAAAAAAGAAAAAATAAGCTTAAGCATAGCCAGATATAAAAATAATGGTTATAATTCAAGAATAATAGAAAAATAATATGGCTGAGTCAGTTACATCGCATTATTTTCCTAGTCAAGTTGTTAGTGATTTAGAAAAAAACTCTTTAGAGTATGGTCTTAAGGTTGGTAAAGCTATAGAACACGAGTGGTTCAACAGGGGATCAGGCCTAAGCAGGTTTACTAGTAATCAAAACAACTTTCACAAGCTTCGCTTGTATGCTAGAGGAGAACAATCAATACAAAAATATAAGGACGAGTTATCTATAAACGGTGACTTAAGTTATTTAAACCTTGATTGGAAGCCTATACCTATTATACCTAAATTTGTAGACATAGTTGTTAATGGTATCTCTGAAAGAACCTTTGATATAAAGGCTTACTCTCAAGATCCATTTGGTGTGTCTAAGAGAACGAAGTATATGAATGATATACTAGCTGATATGCAGACAAGGGATTTAAACCAGTTTGCAGAAGAGGCTTTTGGTGTATCAATTGCATCGACACCACCAGATAAACTACCAGATAGCGAAGAGGAATTGCAATTACATATGCAGTTAAACTACAAGCAAGGTGTAGAACTAGCTGAAGAGCAAGCAATTAACGTTATATTAGAAGGAAATAGATACGAGCTAACAAAGAAAAGAGTTAACTACGATCTAACAGTACTTGGCATAGGTGCGGTAAGAAACACCTTTACAAAATCTGAAGGTATAAAAGTAGAGTACGTAGATCCAGCTAATATCGTTTATTCATATACAGAGTCACCATATTTCGATGATGTATACTACGTTGGTGAGATTAAAACTGTTTCTATAAACGAACTTGTAAAAGAGTTCCCACATCTCAGTATGGAGGACTTAAAAGAGATTAGTGAACAAGGTCATCAATCTACGGGGTACTACAATAGAAGCATATACGAATCAAGCGAAACAGACAACAATCAGATACAGATATTATACTTTAATTTTAAGACGTTTGCAAACGAGGTCTATAAGGTTAAAGAGACAGCAACTGGTGCAAATAAAATAATAATAAAAGACGACCAATTCAATCCACCAGAAGAATTACTTGGCGAGAGATTTGGTAAAATGTCTAGACAAATAGAAGTTTTATATGAAGGTGCGCTTGTATTAGGCACCAAACACTTATTGAAGTGGGAGCTTGCTAAGAATATGATGAGACCAAAAAGTGACTACACTAAGGTTAAGATGAATTATTCGATTGTTGCTCCTAGGATGTACAAAGGTAAGATTGAGTCATTAGTTAGTAGAACTACTACTTTTGCTGATATGATACAACTTACGCACTTAAAACTGCAACAGGTTTTGTCTAGAATGATACCTGATGGTATATATTTAGACGCAGATGGTTTAGCTGAAGTTGATTTAGGTAACGGAACGAACTATAATCCTCAAGAGGCTTTAAATATGTTCTTCCAAACAGGTAGCATAATAGGTAGGTCTATGACTGCCGATGGGGATATGAACCCAGGTAGAGTACCTATACAGGAGATACAGAGTGGTTCAGGAGGAGCAAAGCTCGGCGCTTTGATACAAACATACAACTACTACCTCCAAATGATCAGAGATGTCACGGGATTGAACGAGGCGCGTGATGGAAGTACTCCAGACAAGAACGCATTAGTTGGTGTACAAAAAATGGCGGCGGCAAATTCGAATACAGCTACTAGACATATATTGCAAAGTAGTTTGTTTTTAACTGCGGAATTAGCAGAGTGTATATCGCTTAGAATATCAGACGTAATAGAATATTCGCCAACTAGAGACGCTTTTATTCAAAAGATAGGTGGTCATAATGTGGCAACACTATCAGAGATGGCGGATTTACATTTGTATGATTTTGGTATATTTATAGAGTTAGCTCCAGATGAAGAGGAAAAACAGATGCTTGAGAATAACATTCAGGTAGCATTGTCTAAAAATGGAATAGAGCTTGAAGACGCTATAGACATTAGAGAGATAAAAAATGTAAAACTGGCTAATCAGCTGCTTAAGATACGCAGAAAGAAAAAAGCCAAACAAGATCAACTGATAAGTCAGCAAAATATTCAAATGCAATCACAAGCTAATGCTCAAGCACAGCAGGTTGCAGCACAAGCAGAAATTCAAAAACAACAAGTATTGTCTCAAAGTAAGATGATGGTTGAAAAAGGTTCTGCTCAACTTGAAATGCAAAAAATGCAACAAGAGGCCGCCTTAAAGAAAGAGTTGATGAGCTATGAGTTTCAACTTAACATGCAGTTAAAACAAATGGAAACTGAAATTCTTAAAGAACGAGAGAGCCAAAAGGAAGACAGAAAAGACGAAAGAACAAAAATACAGGCCACACAACAGTCTGAATTAATAGATCAAAGAAAAAAAGAAACCCCGCCTAAAAACTTTGAGTCATCAGGTAATGATATAATGGGTGGTGGATTTGGGTTAAATGCCTTTGATCCAAGATAACAACAATTATTTAATTTTATAATATTTTATTATGGCAAAAAAAGAAAAAGTAGAGGTGGTTGAGGAGGTTGTTGAGAAACAAGCTGAAACAGCTGCTGAAGAAGTACAACCACAAGAACAACCCGAGGTTGTTAATGAAGTCGTTGATGATAATGTAATCAAGGTTGACCTAGGTGCTATTAAACAAGAAGCCGAAAAGGTGGAAGAAGATGCACCAACAATAGAGACAGAGAAAGTTGTCGAAGAAGTGGTTGAAGAAGAAGTGGTTGAAGAAGAAAAAGAAGAAGCACAACCAGTACTAGAAGAGATCACAGAAGAAGAGGTGGAAGAAGAGGTTGTTGCAGAAGAACCAGTCACCACCGAAGAAAAGACAAAAGAAGCTATGCTTCCTGAAAACATTCAGAAAGTGTTGGACTTTATTAATGACACTGGTGGTACTTTAGAAGATTATGTAGAACTAAATAAAGATTTCTCAAAGTTGAGTGATAATGATTTATTAAGTGAATACTTCAAAAAAACAAAACCGCACCTAACAGAAGAAGAGGTTGCTTTTGTTATTGAAGACCTTTATTCTTACGATGAAGACTTAGACGAAGACATTGAAATTAAAAGAAAAAAGTTAGCACTAAAAGAGCAGGTTGCCAACGCAAAACAGTATCTACAAGATAAAAAGACAACATATTACGAAGAAATAAAAGCTGGATCAAAATTAACACCTGACCAGCAAAAAGCAGTTGAGTTTTTCAACCGCTATAATAAAGAAACTGAGGAGACAGCGAAAGCTGCAGAACAACAAAAAAAAGTGTTCTTAACGAAAACAGATGAGGTTTTTTCTAGCAAATTCAAAGGTTTTGAGTACGAGGTTGGAGAAAAGAAGTATCGATTTAATGTTAACAACGCTTCAGAGGTAAAGACTAAGCAGTCTGATATTAATAATTTTGTCAAAAAGTTTTTAGATGAAAATAATAATATAAAAGACGCCAAAGGTTACCATAAGTCGTTGTTTACCGCTATGAATGCAGATGCAATTGCTAATCACTTTTATGAACAAGGTAAGGCTGATGGTTTAAGAAGCAGTATTGCTAGGGCTAAAAATGTTGACATGAACCCTAGGACAGCACATAAACCAGAAACAACCCCTGGAGGCATAAAAGTAAGAGCTATTAGTGGTGACGATTCTTCTCAACTAAAAGTAAAAATAAAACAATAAAAATTTAAAAATTAAAAAACTATGAGTTTTGCAACAGGGGGAGCATTCCCCGCAGGTTTAACTCCTGCACCGACTAAATCGTTATTCAATGGAAACTACCTTGCTATAGGTAGCAACGATTTTAATTTTACAAAACAGTTCTTACCAGAAGTATATGAAAAAGAAGTGGAAAGATATGGAAATAGATCTATCTCTTCTTTCTTACGTATGGTTGGTGCTGAAATGCCGATGGCTTCTGATGAAGTAGTATGGAGCGAACAAGGTCGTCTTCATATTGCTTATGACAATGCTACGATTGCTACAGATAACGATGCAACTGACAACACTTTAGATATTACTGGTCACGCTATTAGAGCTAACCAAACTATCATTGTTGCTAATGGATTTGTTACTGTTCGAGCTTTCGTTAAAAGTGTTGTTACTGACTCTATAGAGGCTTATCCACTAGATGATGACGAATGGCCAGCATCTTTTGTTGCTGTTTCTAATCCTAATTTGAAAGTATTTGTATACGGTTCTGAGTTTGGTAAAGGTACTGCAGGAATGACTGGTTCAGTAGACGCTGGATTTCAGAAATTCTCAAACAGTCCTATCATACTGAAGGACAAGTATAGCGTATCTGGTTCTGACGCCTCTCAAATTGGTTGGGTTGAAGTTACTAGTGAAAACGGTGCTTCTGGCTATCTATGGTACTTAAAGTCTGAGCATGAAGCTAGATTGCGTTTTGAAGACTATCTTGAAATGTCAATGGTAGAATCTGAAAAAGTTACAGCAACTACAGCTATCACAGATGCTAACTCTGATACAGTTAGAGGTACTGAAGGTCTTTTTGCTGCCATCGAAAGTAGAGGGTTAGTGTTTAATGATCACGACTTTGACAATACAACTGGTCTTACTGGTTTAGCTGAATTTGATGTTATACTAGCAGAATTAGACAAACAAGGAGCTATTGAAGAGAACATGATGTTCTTAGATCGCGGTACTTCTTTGGCTATTGACAACATGCTAGCAAGAGCTAATTCTTATGGAACTGGTGGCACTTCATATGGTGTGTTTAACAACTCTGAAGATATGGCTCTTAACTTAGGTTTCTCTGGTTTCAGAAGAGGTTCTTATGACTTCTACAAAACTGACTGGAAATACCTTAACGATGCTGCTACTAGAGGACTTACACAAGATCTTGACGGTGTTATTGTTCCAGCTGGAACTTCTACTGTTTACGATCAAACACTAGGTAAGAATATTTCTAGACCTTTCTTACACGTTAGATACAGAGCTTCTGAAGCTGACGATAGAAGAATGAAGTCTTGGATTACTGGCTCAGTTGGAGGTAACTACACTTCTGATGTTGATGAAATGAATGTTAACATGCTTTCTGAGAGATGTTTATGCGTTCAAGGAGCTAACAACTTTGTGTTACTAAAGGATACAGCTAGTTAACAACTAAGCTTAACACTACTAAGGGTTTAGGGCTCTTCGGAGCCCTATCACCCTATTTTAAACTTTTTAATTTTATTATATCATGACAACAAAGAAAACAAGTGCTAAGCCAAAAACGACAGCACAATCAAGCAAAAAAGAACCTGCTATCATGCAGAAAGAAGATGCTCCTACAATTAAAGTAGAAGAAAATAAAAATCCAGAGTGGGAAATAAAGGATAGAACCTATTATACTTTAGGTAGCAAAAGACCAATCATAACCACAATACCTGGTAAGCATTCTACAAAAAGAAGTTTGCTTTGGTTTGACGCAGATAAAGGTCACCAAAGAGAACTGAGGTATGCAACTAACCAACCAAGTCCGTTTGTAGACGAACAAGAAGGACCAGTAACACTAGATCATATTATTTTTAGAAATGGTTCACTAACAGTTCCGGCAGCAAAACAGAACTTACAAAAACTACTCTCCCTATATCATCCATTAAAAGACAAACTATACTATGAATTCGATGCAGTTAAAAATGCTGGTTTCGATTTGGAAGACATAGAGTTAGAGATTGATGCGTTAAACCTAGCTAGAGAACTTGATGTTGATATGCTAGAAGCAATACTACGTGTAGAATTTGGTAATAAAGTATCTAGTATGACATCTAAAGAACTAAAGAGAGATGCTTTAATATACGCTAGAAGAAACCCCAAAACCTTTATATCGTTAGCTAAAGACGACAATGTTCAACTACGTAATATTGGAGTTAGAGCTGTTGAGCAAGGATTTATAAAGTTAGCACAAGATCAAAGAAGTTTTTCTTGGAGCTCAACCGGAAGAAAGTTGTTTACAATTCCATTTGATGAAAACCCATATTCAGCGCTAGCTGCTTGGTTTAAAACAGATGAAGGTGTAGAGGTATTTAAAAACGTAGAAAAACGATTAAAATAATTAGTCACTTATAGGGATGTGGTCATCTGTATAGGTGGCCACAAACTATATAAAGAATAATATAACAGAATATAAATACATATGAAATTTCAAGGATCAACTGGATATAAGCAATCAAATAACCCATTTACAAGTTCTTGCGGATGCATAGGTAAATGTAATTGTGGAGACAACTGTAACTGTGGTATGTGCGCCAAATGTTCACCGTTAAAAGCCAAATGTTCACCGTTAAAAAAAGCCGATCCAAGAAGAACTATAGGTAGAGGTAAAAACTTTAACAAAGCTAATCCTACTGGAACAGGTGCTGCTGCTGGTGGTGGTATGACTCAAAAAGGAGTAGATGAATATAAAAGAAATAATCCTGGTAGTAAGCTGAAAACAGCAGTAACAACCAAGCCATCAAAGCTTAAACCCGGTAGTAAAGATGCTAAAAGAAGAAAATCGTTTTGCGCTAGATCAAAAGGTTGGACTAGTGAAAGAGGTCGAGCTGCTAGACGTAGATGGAACTGTTAAATAAATAAAATATGGGAAAAAAAGGATTGTGGGCGAATATGCACGCTAAAAGAAAAAGGGGTGAAGCACCGGCAAAACCTGGTGATAAAGATTACCCAACAGACAAAGCTTTAAAAGACTCGGCTGCTAAAATGAAGTCTCCATTTAAAATGACACCTAGCCCTTCAGCATTAAAATGTTGGAAAGGATATAAAAGAAAACCTGGCACTAAACAATTCAGTGAAGGTAGCTGCGTAAAGAAATAAAAAAAAATTATGGCAGTAAATGTAAATACAGTTTATCTAAGAGTTTTAGCTATAGCTAATAAAGAGCAAAGAGGCTATATAACTCCACAAGAATTTAATACGCTTGCTAATCAAGCACAGTTAGATATTTTTGAACAATATTTTTATGATCTCAACCAATTTTTAAGACTACAAGGTAATGATACTATTCATGCTGATACTGTTGATATACTTGAAGAAAAGATAGAAATATTTGATAAGTTCAACCAAACAGTAGCAATGACTACTGGTGGTATTGGTGATTTAACTAATGCTGGTGCTAACGATATATATAGATTAGGAGCTGTTTATTGCCAAGCGTCTGTTAACAGTGTAACACAAACAATAGAGGCGGAACACCTAAACAAGAATGAGTTACGGCAGTACTTAAACTCACCACTGACAGAACCAACGACAAAAAGACCTGTATATATTAAAACATCGGAGACGGCAATACAGGTTTATCCAACAACAATAGAAGACAACGTAACCTGCAACTTCATAGCAAAGCCTGTAGACGTTTACTGGGGTTATAGTATGATTAATGACGAAGCCCTATACAATCCAACT
>Ga0102963_1000744_pt1 | contig 14157 bp, 15 predicted proteins | sample SalPon2_C_H2O_MG_2_FD_84522 | JGI IMG/M metagenome (GOLD analysis project Ga0102963, IMG submission 84522) | Salt pond water microbial communities from South San Francisco under conditions of wetland restoration - Salt Pond MetaG SF2_C_H2O_MG | ecosystem: Environmental > Aquatic > Non-marine... | reverse complement strand
GAAAGACTAATAACAACATTTTTTGCCATTTTATATAATATTAAATTTGCCAGGTATTATAAAGCGTATAGGCAAACGCTATTCTAAAATAGAAGTTAAGGAATTTTTTACTTCTTCCCAACGATCTACATAACTTTTTAAATCATAAGTTTTTCCTTGTTCATTTAACTTTTCTCTTGCTATAGTTTTAAGAGCATTACCGAAGTTAGAAGGGTAACTTATATTTTTAATGTACTCTGTATCGTTATCACCTTTAATTACTCTTTCATATACTGTATAGCCGCCTGTCTGTGAACGGGTTATGAAAAAAGGTTCCATTACTGGATCTTGTATTAAAGTGTCGCTTGCTGGTATTGATTCTGGATTTCGTAACATTTATGATAGTATTAATTCGGTTAATTCTTCTTTAGATAATCTACCTTCTTGTATAAAAGTAGAGCCGTCTTCTCGTATAAGAACAGTAGTAGGAATAGAATCTATTTTGTACTTATTAGCTAGTCCCGTAACATCTTTATCTATATCAATACTAGAGAAGTCTATTTGATCTGAATAGGTAGGGATTACTTTATCCCAGGTTTTACTGTATATTTTACATGGACCGCACCATGAAGCATAAAACTTAATTACTTTTTTTGCCGCCATAACGATTATTTACTTTATTATAATGGTCCGCTTTAGAAAACTTATTTGATTTTTTTGAAGAAGTTTCTGTGGTTTTCATAGTTTTTAACCATTCCTTTAACTGTGTTACTTTTTGCTTAGTTGATGATTTTGACATATCTTATATTATTATACTACAATATAAGGATAATAACGCTAATTACCAACTTATTACCCGGCATTCTCCCTTCTTTCTTCTGGTTTATAATGTTTAATTCTATCGTGCCAAATTGGAGAAGCTAACAATACTCCAGCTTTAATGTAATCCTCTTTTTGCTTTTGAAATACGTGAGACATCCATGTTTGTTCGTACGGATAGTCCCATCTAACCTCTATAAACACTTTTTTATTACCTTCTTTTGACATTATCATTGGCCAGTTAGTATACGTTACTTCCCCATCTATATATGCTAACCCGTCTGTATTTTTTATATTATTAAAAATGGTTTTAGGAGCATTCATAGATTTTCCTCCTTTAGGTAATTGGGTATTACCCGGAAAAAATTTGTTTCTTATATTTTGAGGTACGTTATACCAACTAGTTTGAATATCATTATCCCAATATACCTCTGTAAAAGATAGTTTTAAATAATCTAGGTTATCTTGTAGCATTATCTTATGAACCTTATCATATAAATTAGGAATAAACCTTCTAAATCCATTTCTACAAAATTTTCCTTCTAATTCAGGTGGATTACAAGTCATATCATCTTCGAAGAAAAAATAAAACTCAGCATCCGATTTATCAAAATGATCTGCTGCTGCTTGTCTACCGCCGCATATTCCTTTATTACCTTCTAACCAAATATATTCAAAGTTATATTCTTCGGCTATTTGTTTATTTGTTTGTTGAGCTTTTTCATCAGTAGAATTATCTAATAAAACTTTATAAGGCCTTTCTAACCATTCAGGAGTTTTTTTCATAGACTCAATAGTATGTAGTAATTGTTCTGGAAAGTTAAAGGTAAGGATATATAGGTTTGTTTTTGTTTCGTTGAGTCTTTTTTGACTGATAGTAATTTTGGGCTTACTATTATCTTTTATAGGTACTAACTCAACATTGTCGTCTAAAATAGCTTGAGTAAATTTTAAAATTAAACCATTATCATCTAATTGGTATCTTCTATATCTTGCTGGTTCAGCAACAGCCATAATAGCAAATATACTTTCTTCAGTTCCCATAAGACCTTCACCTAAACTATCACTTAGGTAGGAATAATAAGTTGAATTAGCTTCTCTAATTGCTTCCTTATGACCACCGAAAAATCCTCCTCTACATACTATATTTACTTCAGAACCTGCAAATCGATTTAAGTCTTCTAATTTAAACCCATGTATTTCGTCTCCGTTAAAATAATCCCAAGATAAAAATAAAAAATTATCGGTATAATCTACTACTTTATCTAAAACTTTATTTTCAACTAAATGAGTCATTGGAACTGTATTAGTAATTCCTGCATCTAACCAATAAAAATATTCAGTATTGAAATTATTAAAGATACTAGCATCATGAAGCATAAACATCTTAGACATTACCACTGGGTTATAGTATTCTAAAGTGGCTTGTGGGCTTTTTGGTAGCCAACCTCCTTCTCCTGTTATATTTAACCATTTACTACTTGTTCTTATACCTTGAGTTTTATCCCAGTGAGGGGCATATAAGTTAGTTTTAAGATCTTTTAATTCGGTTACTTTAATAAATGTATTTTCGGGATTCCTATGTTTCCATACAAACTCTTCTAATTCTTCAGGCAGAAAAAGTATCATATTAGCTTCAATTTGTAAAAACTCTTCAAATTTAGCTAAATAGTGACTTTGGAAATTTCTTTCGTCTCTACCTATATTCCACAACCCAGATACTATAGTATAATTGTTCATATAATTAAAATGGCCAGTCGTATATTATATCTTTTAATCTATCTTTTTCTATACCGTTTTGTTTTAAATAAAAATACTCTAATTTTTCTTTATTTCTATTAAAAAAATCTATTCTACTTTCTGTAGTTTCAAGTTTGTACATCTCTGAATATAGAGTATTATGATGAAGTACAAAATAATCATTTTCAGGATGGTATACATGTTTGGCAATGCGTCCATGTTCAGCAACATAATCTATAGTATCAATATCATATAAATCTTTAAAAATATACGATAGTATACCATGAATCCATTCATCAGCTACAGTCCATGTAGCAAATTTTAAGAGTGAAAAATTTATATCGTAGGATTTTATAAGTATTTCATTCCATAAATTAAAATATAGCTTTAAAAAATTAATGTCTTTGAAATAAAATCCTCTTAACCACCCATCATTTAATTTAATTTTATTTCCATATTTTTTAACTGAGTTTTCTTGTATATTGTATTTTTCAAATATACTTCCAAAATTATCCCATATTTCATTTATATCAGTTTCAAAGTCCATAGGAAGAGAAATAAAAGTATTTTTATTTTTACATTTTTGCTCTAATTGATCCATAATAGAAGCATGGTTATTATTGTAATTCAAAATACAATCGGAATCTAATATAGCAAATTTAGTTATGCCTCGTTCTATTAACCACGGTATAACAAACCTATGTTTACCATAAGGGTATACTATTCCTTTGTTAAAATTTTCTTTTACTTTCTCTATGAACAAATCGTGATCAGTCTCTTTTATTATAGGTTCATTAATTTTACTATCATTATCTGATATTGCATCTAAGTCTAATAATGTTAAATTTATTTTTAGATCAAGATTATCAAATAGTTCAGGAGTATTAGTTAAAACTACTACATTATACCCTGGTGGTATAAAATTAAACGATTTTATTAACATTTTTATATAGGGTACTCCAATAGCTGTATAAATAAAATAAAAATCTTTCATTAAAACTTTTTTTCGTAATTTTTTTTAAAATAATAGTCATTAATTAACAAACTATCCATTTGCGATTCTTCAAAAATTTTAAACGCATCAGCAACTGTGGAAAGGATAGGTTTTCCTGCTACATTAAAAGAGGTATTTAATAATACTCCTATTCCCTTTTTATTATCCATTTCAGTTAATAAGTCATATAGCCATGGATTTTGATCTCTGGTGACTGTTTGAACTCTTGCAGTACCGTCAATATGAACGATAGAAGCTAATTTAGTTTTCCATTCATTTTTTACTTGAGGGCAAAAAGACATCCATCTTGATTCAGTATCCCACTCAAAATATTTACTTACATCTTCTAATCTTACAACAGGAGCAAAGGGTCTATACCATTCTCTATTTTTTACTTTTTCGTTAAGAATTTTTTTCATTTCCGGAAAAGAAGGATCACATAAAATACTTCGATTTCCTAAAGCCCGTGGACCATGTTCACTATTTCCTCGTACTACCCCAACTATTTCTCCTTTAATTAAATCGTTAATTACAACTTCCATATCTAAGTCAAAAGATTTAAATACTGTAGTGCTATTTTGTATATAAGAAGCTAAATTATTAAAATCTAACAGAGGTATCCCTTTATAAGTTAAGTCAACCTGGTGTTCCGGTTTTAATTCATGTAGTAACATACCTGCAGCTATACCACAATCATTAGGATTAGGTCCTATGAAAACCTCTCTACCAAATTCTTGTACTAACTTAGTATTTAAAATAATATTTAACCCACAACCTCCTGTTATTATTATTGGTCTACCAGTATACCTCTCTAAATAAGGTTTAGCAATTTCTAAAAAGCAAGTTTCAAATGCTTTCTGAGATGTAGCGGCAATATTATAACCAGTTTCTCCTCCGATTCTATTATACATGTCGAATTTAACATTAATTTTAATACCTAATTCGTCTATCTTTTCTTGGTAAGTCGTACCCTGAGGATCTGATTTATAAAAATCTATAAAATGAGGTAACCATTTTTCGTTAACTTCACCATATGAAGCTAACCCCATAAGTTTACCTGGGTATACTAAATTACCGTCATCTAAGGTTTCAAGTCTTATATCATTTAAAAAATGCCCGAAAACCATATAAGGAAAACCTAAATCATAATCTACAGATAAAGAAGGATTTATTACTCTTTCTAATAGTTTTACTGAGTTTTCTCGTGATGCTGTGTAAATGTTAAATTTACCGTCATTCCCACCTCCGTCTAAAGAAAAAATTAATGCTTTTTTATAACTAGATTGATAAAAAGCGCCAGCAGCATGTGATTGATGATGATTGGAATATTTATATTCTTTAGCTGGGATATTTTCTTCTAACAAGTGCCTACCGTCGTGTATAACATCTGAATTCAACGCGTAACATGTATCAAACTTATCGATACCTGTCAGCTCTATAAGGTATTTTGGTATAAGTTTAGAAAGAAAAACTATATCTTCAACTTTAGCAGTTTTATATTGAGCTATACCGCTATTTTTATAATTAAGAAATCTTTCAACTTCTAATATTAATTCTATTTTACCGTTATTTTCAATCGCATAAGCAGAATTATGCGAACCGTAAAAACTGATACTAGCCATGTTATTTATAATTAAATTCTTGCCTTTCAGACCATCCTTCGCTTTTGCTATGTGCCCAATAGACTACTCTAGTTGGTTGTTTAACGCTCATGAATGTTTGTTCGTAATGAATAGGAGTTTTATCTTTTAAAAACCTTCTTAATCTATTATCATCTATAAATATACTTTTAATACTTTCTCCATTTTCATCATCAAAAGCAACTAAAATAAAATCATAATCTTTTTTAGTAAAATAATCAGGATGTATAGTAACTAAGTGATAGTGAGATTTCTGGAATGATTCTTCCCATTCTTCTTCATTTTTTCCTATAATAGGATTGGGAGGATATTTCCAATCAAGAGTATGTTGCTGCATTGCTCTCTTTTTGAAATGTAATCCAGCATATATTTCATAATCTCTAAAAGTTCGTTCTTTACCTAAATCATAACCGGTTAGGTCAAATCCATTATCCTCTACTCCAAATAACTGTCTAATTTTAGCCCTACCTGAGTCTTGCTTTTCCCAGTACATATTATTACCGGCTTTAGATTGATCATCCCATACTAACATTCCGTTTCTTTCATCTCTCATAGTAGCATGCCAGATAATTAATCTGTGTGGATGGAATAAATCATATCCATGAGTAAAACTACGAACAGTTAAGTTTATTTCTTCTCCAGAAAAATATAAATCTGGATCATGTTTGATTTCTTTAGCCCATTTATTTCTAGCAAAAGCAAAATGACCACAAATAAAACGTGAAGGTACTGGTTCAGTTAAATCTTCCCATCCTTCTAATTTAGTAGGTTGAATAAAAATAGTACCGTGAGGATAAAAACAGTTCGGTATACTCAACCAAGGACAATCTGCTCTTCCTTCAGGTTCTTCAAAAGGTTTATACTCAGGTAAATAACCAGTTAAAATAGGTCTATAACCTTTATCTTCTAACCCTTTATGCATGTTTATTAACGTCTCATCCCAATCTTTTACGAATCTATGATGAGCATCTAATTGGAGTACATAATCTTGATCTGATAATAACTTTTCATTGATGATAGCTCTTGCATAAGGCAGTCCTTGAGCATCTTTAGCTAGCATTTCATGAATATGAAAGTTAGGATTATTTTTATATTCACTTAAATCATCAAATCCGTCAGTAGGTTCATATTGACGGCAAATGCCAAAATGTAATCTTTCGGGATATTTGGCTTGTTTTAAAGCATCCTTAATTGTAGGTATCAGTTCGGGTTCCCTATATGCTGGTAGATGAAGAAAAATTGTTGATTCTACATTCATTAAGATGGAAATATAAATTCATATCTTTCAACAAAACCATCTTTTTTAGAGTATGGCCAAACTACTACTTTGTATGGTTCATCACCGTAGAATTCTTTCCAAATTGTTATAAACCCACCTTTAGCAGCTTTAATTTTACTTTTTAATTCTTTACCTGTTAAATCTTCTCTAAAAATAACATTTTCAGGTTCTTTTCCTTCAAATGAAAGCACACAATATTCGTAATCATCATAATTAAAATGAGATGAATGAATGTCAACAGCATACTTATTATAATTTAAAAATGATTCAGCATATCCGTCAACTGTATCAAAATTAGTTGGATTAGGAGGAAATAAATGATCTAGTGTATGTTTCTGAATTTTTTTAGTAGTAAAATCGATACCGGCATATTTTTCATATTCAACTATAGTTCTTTCTTTACCGAGAGCGTAAGGTTCTAATTGTTTCAAAACACATGGCCTACATTTAGGTTTACCGACTCCTAGTAATGTTCTAACTCTAGAAAAAGATACTTGATCTCTGAGGTTATAGTCATGATCTGACCAATGTTTTATTCCGTCGTTTCTTTCGTAGTAATGGTAAGCCAAAACTTTATGAGGAGTAAGTAAGTCATATCCATGAGTATAAGCCCTTACCGCCATCGTTATCTCTTCCCCATGAAAATATAGAGCAGGATCATATGGCACTTTTATATTAAAATCACCTGAAGTAAAAGCAAAATGCCCAGAAAAAAATCGGCTTGGAACTGGACCTTCTAAAGTCTTCCATTCATCTAGAGTATGGGGCTTGGTATGTAGAGGTCCTTCTGGTGCTATTCTGTCAAAGCATAAATACCATGGTTCTTCTAATCTTCCTTCAGGATCTTTATCGGGAAAATATGATGGAATGTAGCTTGTTAGTAAAGGTTTAGGGTAACCTTGTTTTATTGCAAGTTTATACATCTTAATGCACTCTTCATCCCAATTTTTAATAAATCTATGGTGAGAATCTAATTGAAGGGTATAGGTTTCATCGTCATAAAACTTTTGTATCTGGTTTCTAGCCCAACAAGCACCTCTAGAATCTTTATAATCAATATCGATGATATTAAATCTCCTATCATTTTTAAATTCATCTAAATTATCCCATTTGTCTTCTTTACTGTGTTGCCAGCAAATAGTAAATCTAAGTCTATCTGGGTATTGAGCTTGTTCAATACAATCTTTTATAGTAGGTACTAATTCTTTATCCCTGTAGCTTGCTATAGAAATAAAAATAGTTTCTCTTTTTGCCATAACTAAAATTTTTTATAACTCTTTAACCGTCGCAGGAAAGACAATCGGTGGATGTTCTACTGCCGATATCTCCGTTGATAACTGAATCTGTTCTTAAGTAATATAGTGTTTTTACTCCTAATCTCCAAGCCGTTTGATGAACTTCGTTAATAAATTTAGGACTATCTGTTGGATCAAAAGCTAAATTTAATGATTGTGTTTGATCAATATATTTCTGTCTAGCAGCTGCCTGCTCAACAAGTTGCAACTGATTTATTTCTGCAAACGTTAAGAATATAGGTTTATCTTCTGCAGGCATTACATCTTCTGGTAGGTTAGCAATACTACCTCTATCTTTCATAATCTGATCCCAAACCTCTTCAGTATTTGCACCTCTTTCCTCTAAATATGACTCTAATGCTGGGTTCTTACGAATAAATGTTCCTTTGGCTGAATTAAAAGTATATACGTTAGCAGGAACAGGCTCAATACCGGCAGATACTCCTCCTGAAATTGTACTATTAGAGACAGTAGGTGCAATAGCTAGTAAGTGACTGTTTCTCATACCAGTTCCTTTACACCAAACAGGTTCTCCATACTCTTCAGCAAGTTTTCTAGAAGCATTTTCAGCTTTAGTTTTGATATTTGAAAAAATCTGATGGGTTAATGATGTAGCTCTTATAGAGGTAAATGGTATCTTTTCATTCTGTAGAAATGTATGCCAACCTAACACCCCTAGTCCAATCGCTCTACCTTTTTTAGCTGATCTATGTGCTCTTATTAACGAATCTCTTCCAGAAGTTTTTGCTAAGAACTCTTCTAATACTCCATCTAAAAAATATATCGCGGTTTCTATTAGGTCTGTATCTTTCCATTCATTCCATTTAGTTAAGTTAACACTTGATAAACAACAAATAAAACTGTGCTCTTCATCTGTATGAAGAGTTATTTCAGAACAAATATTAGTCATTGAAACGTCTAGATTGTTCTTTTTATATGCTGGTGGGTTAGCGTTATTGACGTTATCCTTAAACATAATATAAGGTTCACCTGTTTCTACTCGAGACTTTAGTATTTTAACCCATAATTCCATTGCCTCAGCGTCTCTATGCTGTAATTTTTGCATAAAGTTATCATCCACTACAACACATTGGTGTAGGTTTAGACACTGTCTGTTAGGATCTCCTTTTGGACGTCTTATCTCAAGGAATTCTTCTATATCCGGGTGATTTATATCTAAATTTACAGAAGCTGCTCCACGTCTTACTGCTCCTTGATTAGTTGCAATAATAGTTGAGTCGTATATTTTAGCCCAAGGAACTATGCCCTCTGACTGCCCCATATCATCTTTACCTATTTTATTACCTCTACCTCTAACTTTGGATAGTCCAATACCGACTCCACCACCTAAGGAAGTCAGCCTCATTAACTCTGCGTTAGTAAGGCCGATTCCTCTTATTGAGTCTGGGGTATCAATCCCAAAACAAGAGATGGGCAATCCTCTATCGGTTCCGGTATTAGAAAGTACCGGGGAGGCTAAGTTCAACCAACCTTTCCACATATAACGAAAAAATTTATTCGCTAAATCAGGTCGATCTAATCGTTTTGCGATTGTATCAGCAACGCGTCTATATGCTTTTCTAGGAGTTTCGTCCGGTAACAAATATCCTTTTGAAATAGTTGCAATCGAAACTTCATTCATCCATTCTGGGTAATCTTTTCCAGCTTCCCAATTGCTGGTATCTACTATATATGTCATAACCTTTATATTAAAATGCGTTTGACCAATCTATGTGACCTTTACTGTAATTTGTAACTCTACTAGCAAAAAAATCTGTTTGCTGTTTTCCTGCAATCACTGCGTCAAACCATTTCATAGTTTTTAATGCTCCTTTATCTATTTCCTCAGCAGGAATGATAGGGCTTAATCCTAAATCTGCCATTTTTGTATTTACTCTATGACGAATAAAGTTTTTTAATTCATTTTTAGTTAAATTTTCAAGATCTCCCATTTCAAATATCTTATCGATAAAATTAAACTCTAACTGTAAAGCAGTAACTGCTGCTTCGTTAATATCAGCTATAAGTTCTGGGGTTTTGAATTCCGGATGTTCCTTCATAAGAGTTCTAAATAACCAACATCCTGCTTCAGAGTGAAGACTTTCGTCTCTTACAGACCATTCTACTATCTGACCAACACCTTTGAGTTTATTTCTCATCTTAAATGATAATAAAACTGCAAAGGAACTAAACAAGTTTACACCTTCTGTAAATGCTGAAAATATAGCTAATGATTTAGCTCTATCATGCCAGTTAGGAGTTCCGTCGTGACCGTCTCTAACATTCATTAAGTTTTCTATCTTAGCCATAGTAGCTTCATCTTCCATAAACTCTGCAAAATTGTCTAAACCAAGTTGTTCGTTTAAAAGTGAATATGCTTCGGCATGAATAGTTTCTGAAGAGCCTAAGGTAGTGCCCATCATAATAACTTCTGGTTTTCTAAACCATTTAGTAACTAAAGTAGACCAATAGTCGTTTACTACAGTTTCGGTTTGTGCAAAGCCTTTGAGGATTCCTCCCACAACATTTTTTTCATGGTCTTTCATATTTGATTTCCAGTCAGTAACATCTTGTGCCATCGGTACTTCTGTATGAAGCCAATGTGCTTGTTGCTGCTTTAACCAATAATCGTATGCTTGGGGGTACTCAAAGGGCTTATATACAACCCGTTCTTCTAATAAACTCATATTATATACTTATATTTTTATATATTAAAATACTTTAGACAAAAACACCCGTTGGAAATTTCCTTCGGGCATATTAATAAATATGATATATATTTAACTATCTGCCAAAAAATTACTATAAAAGTTTTGCAACTTGTTCACGTGACAAATTAAACTTAGGTTTTGCTTCTTCTTCTAATAAATCCGCAGGATCTGCCTTGCCTTCAAATTCTATATGACCGTTATTAGTGTCCATTTTTACGTTATAGGTCATACCGTCTTGCCCGTAACGGTTTTTCATTACATGAACTCTTCCTGTACCGAGAACTTTATCTTCTTTCTGGCGTGATAATGAAATACATATATCAGCTACCATCATTTTATCGTAACTACCAGCTGCTTTGTCACCCTCTATTACGCTATCTTTAGCACCCATTCTATTAACCTGAGATGGTGTAAGGACAGGTATTTTCATTTCTTTAGCAAGTCCTTTAGTTGCAATAAAAACATCATCTATTTCATCTTTACGTTCTGCAAATTTAGAACCTCTAGAAGGAGCTCTCAAATAATCAACATAATCAATAATAACCATATCGGGTTTATGGTCCATATCAATACATTTCTGGATATGAGATTTGATAGTATTAACGGTAGCTCCTTTTGGAGGGTATTCTTTTACTATTAACTTACCTTTTAAATTATCTACATACGTTTGGACTTCTTTACGGTGTTTATTAACCTCATCAATAGAGTACCCTGTAAAGTAGCAGTCAAATCTTTTACCCACATAGTCCTCTCCGAGCTCGAGCGTATAGTAATTAACTTTATAACCAAGCTTAACAGCATGAGCAGCAATAGCAACCATAGTCCAGGACTTACCGCCACCAGGATTACCGAAAACAATAGCAAGGTCACCAGGACCGAACCCACCTTGAATACCATCATTAAAAATAGGCCAAGGAGAAGGAATAGTAGGACGGTAATCAGTTCTATACCTAGTTTCAACATCTTTATTATATTCATGTCCAATATTTTTATCCATACCGGCTTTCATAGCTTTTTCAACTTGGTCTCTAATACCATCGAAATCTCCTTCTTTAAGAAGGTCAGCTGAGTTCAGTATAGCGTTTTTCATTTCTTGATTTTTACAAAAGGTTTGAAACTCCTCCTGTACGTAATCTAAATCATCTTGAGAAGCCTCGTATGAGTTTCTAAGTTCTTCTTTTAATGCAACCTGAAGTACTTCATTCTCTAATTTTTGAAGTTCTACTTTAAGAACGTCCATTGTAATGTTAGTATGGTACTTATCAAAATATTCACAAATTTGTTTAATAATCCATTTATGTGAATCTGCATCAAAATAATGATCGTGTAAAACGTCTCTTACATTAAGTAAAAAAGTTTTATCTGTAAGTAACGATCCTAAGACTTTTAGTTGGAATCCTTTTCCGTATTGTTGTAAACTTTTTAATGTCATTTATAACCTATTATTATATCTTAATATAAGATTTATTACTTTAATAACCAAGAAGAACTCTGTATTTTATCTCCTAATCCATCAATAAGTTTGATTCCTAATTCATTACAGATTTTTGCTTCTGGTATAGATTCATTAGTTTGATCGCCACCATTAGCAAATGATAAATAATAGTCGTAAGAGAAAAAATTATTGATAGCACTTAGAGTTTTGCATTGAGTTGAATCTCTATCAATTGAGATAAATGCTTTATCCACTACTTTAATCGCTCTTACAATTTTTAAACGTTCTTTTTCATCCATAAACGCTTTGCTTCCTTTTAACTCACGTTGAAAATCACTATTAATTATTACCCATAACTCAGAACCATGCACTCTAGCATTTTCAAAAAGTTCTAAATGGCCTTTATGAAGTGGGTTAAAGTACCCACTAACTATTACTGCGTTCATAACTTTCTGCAATTAATTTTTTGTATAGTGTTGTGGACCAACCATGATCTCTCTTAATATAATGGACAGGGATTTCTAAGTCATCCCCAGTGAAAGGTTTTCCTATATAATCTTCTCCTATGAACCTAATATTAAATTCACCTAATTTAAGTAAATCATACAGCTGCTCTTCATATGTATACCTTATTACATCCTTTACGGGTCTAATTTGCATAAGCATCTCTTTACGCTCTTCAACTGTAAGTATAGGTTTTAGTTTATGAGGTCTTTCAATTGAAGGATCAGTGTGAAGTAATACAACTAATGTATCACAGTATAATCCCATTTCTCTGAACATCTTTACGTAACCAGGATGTATAACATCGAAGTTACCTGCTATTACTCCTTTAATCATATTTCCAAAAAACTTGTAAAATTACTATAACAAATGCTAATATTAGAATAGTACCGGTTTTAATATTTACACCTTCTCTCATAAAAGCATAGGTCAATATAGTAAAACTAAAAATACCGGTAGCAAAACCTGTTAGTCTTGAAGGCCATAACTGACCATTAAATGCTTGGACTACATAAGTAGTGCCGTAAATATATGCCATACCTACCGGTATACCAAATAAACCGGCAACTATAATAGGATTATCTTTAACCCATTGATTTAAAAACTGTCCGTTAGTTTGAAACCATGATAATGATTGAGCTATAAAAAATAAGCCAGCTCCAATAAGAAAATCTTTTAAATTCATAATACTGTAGTTAAACCTCTGAAGTTTTCTAACCATCCTTCGGTATTTTTAGTAATACCTTCAATCTTATCTTGATCTAAAAGATGCAAAAAAGCTCCTGTTTGTAAATCTGGTACTGGTTCCTTTAATATTGATTCTACATAGGACTTTTCTTTACTGTCTAAAGAAGTATTATGAAGATCCATCAGCTCAAAATTAGTTTCTACTTTAGACCAGTTATGAATAATCTTTGCAAAAATCTTTTTACCGTCTAGATTTTTTTCTGCAATTTTATAGACATAATCTAAATCAGTTTTCTCTGTAAGTAATTTAGGAAATTGAGATACTATAGTCTTAATTCCTAATCCCTTAACCCCTTGGAGATTATCTGAATTATCACCGAGAAGTGCTTTTACAATATTGTAATTTGTAGGAAGTACTTTTAATTCATTAAAAATATTATCTTTATTGAAAGTTTTTTTCTTCACTGGAGCGTATACTTCAATATTATTGTCAATTAATTGTAAAAAGTCTTTATCTGAAGATACTATAGTAACTTTCTTTCCGGCATTAGACGCTCGTTTTGCTAGATAAGCCATTATATCATCTGCTTCTAACTTTTCAGCCATCATTTGCTGTACTGGTAGGCAATCTAAGTAATCTTGGGTTCTATATAACTGACCTATAAGAGCTTCTGTTTCCTCTTCTTTAGTATCGTACAGACCCCAGTGAGTAATTCTACTAGTAGCACGTTGTGCTTTATAATTAGGATCAATATTTTTTCTATTAGCGGAACCTCCTTTACCGTCCCATACTATTATTACTCTAGTTGGATCAAATATACGAGTAACGTACCCTAAAGAACGAAGAAACCCTACCAGGCCACCAACGTGGGAGCCTGATGGGTTCATCGCTTTGAGCAATGAAAAGCTACGAATTAGCATATTCATAGCATCTATAATCATAATATGATCATTCAAAGCTCGAGGAGGGGTCTCCTTTAATTTACTTAATATGTCGTCGTACGCCATTATATTTTATCTTTTATATGACCTTGGTCAGTCCATCCAATGATACTATACCTAACTCCAGATAAG
>Ga0102963_1000741_pt1 | contig 14162 bp, 13 predicted proteins | sample SalPon2_C_H2O_MG_2_FD_84522 | JGI IMG/M metagenome (GOLD analysis project Ga0102963, IMG submission 84522) | Salt pond water microbial communities from South San Francisco under conditions of wetland restoration - Salt Pond MetaG SF2_C_H2O_MG | ecosystem: Environmental > Aquatic > Non-marine... | reverse complement strand
GCTGAATCTGGTTTCCGAACTATCTTAGTTTCTTCTGACCCCGCCCATAGCACTGATGATACTCTGGGTGTCGCTGTGGGACCCACAGCCACCCCGATTGCCCCCAATCTTTGGGCCAGAAACATTGATGCCGAACGATTGGCTCGTAATTTTGCTGAGTCTTTGAATCAAGCCACTTCCGATACCTTTGCCAAAATGTTGCCCGGTTTAGACCCAGAATTGTTTTCTGACATGGCGGGTTTTCCGGGCATGGACGAGTATTTTGCTTTAGAAGAAATTCTCCGATTAACTCAATCTTGTGATTACGATGTGGTCGTTTTTGATACCGCACCCACAGGACACACGCTCCGAGCCTTAACCGCCCCAGATTATATCAAGACTTTCTTGCTCAAACTCTTGCGTATGAAAGCCAAAATAGAAAATTTCAAGGGAGTTTTGTTCAAGCGTGATAAATCTGCTTCTAATTTGGCTTCTATGTTGGAAGAGGTGTGCGACAAGATTGACCGATTAAGAACGCTGCTTCGTAGCGATTGGGTCACCGTTAATCTGGTTTCAATTCCTTCCGAAGCCGGACTTCAAGAGTGTTATCGCACTATTAAATTCTTGGAATCCCAACAGATTTCAGTTCGTAATATCATTGTGAACAACATTATTCCTAATTTTGGTGCTGAAACTTGGGAGGCTACCACAGGTGATTCTCCCAACCGTGCCGCCCAATTAATCAAGTGTGAATACGATACGCAACAACCTTACCTCCGCCGCTATGCTGAAATCTGCGAGGCTCATCAGATTCATTTGGTCGGAGTTAGCCGACTTCCTTATGAACCTCGTGCCGCACGATTGCCTGACTACGCTAAGATTCTCTGGAATCCCACCAAAGGAGTTCAATTTACTCCTCAAAACTCTTTGATTAGAACCGAAAATTCTCTGACGGTTTCCGTTCCTTTTATTGATACCGCCACATGGAACATCACGGCTAACACTTGCTTATATCAATGGGAGGACTTTAACATGGGAGGCACTGTGGCTCATTATCAAGTCCCAATTCCCGCCGGGTCTAACCCCACTCGCCGTAAGGTCAAAGACGGGGTGAAAATCTCTTGGACTTAATTTTGTGGTTAATTTTGGCTTGGTTAGCGGCTCTCACACTGGGCGTGTCTTATTTTGTTTGGTGGTTTGTCGCCGTTCGCAACCCAGTAATTACTCGTTTCGTTTCGCAAAACTTAAATAACAGCAACAACGAATAGTCGTTATGAATGCTACACCTTTGATTGCCACAGTTGCTATTGCAGGAGCCGGTGCTTTCTGGTATTACAACAAGATTCACTGCCCCGACCCCAACATGGAACGAGTAGAGGGCAATTGCACCTGTATGGAAGGTTATTACCAAGACCCTAACGATGATAAGAAATGTGTAGCCCTTGCTACCACCGAAGCCTCTGAAAACAAGGCTGTTTTATCAGGAGGAGTTTATGTTTATTCACCCGATGGCGAAGCCGTTGATACCGATGATGAATCGCAAGATATTGTGATTGATTGTTTGCTCTGTAAGGCGGTTGAAGGTTCCGCTCGTCAAGCCCAAGATGGTCGTTGTCTGCGATGCCAACCCGCAGCCACTCAGCAAAAGTGGCGAATGGATGACGACACTCTGGACTATGCTGGCTGGATTGCTGATTACGAATCTACTGCCGAGGCTGCATCCACACCTCCGAACCCAATTTCCGCCGATTATGAGTGGGTCTTTGAAACCACCCAAACTCAGGATGCCGAAACTGACCCCAATTACACCCCTTACAATTACAAACCAGCGATGGATGGATTCTGCGTTTCTGATTCCAAGAGCACACCCGGTTCAGTTCTCTGAAAACTTAAATAGGAAACAACCGCTGTTTGTTTCATGTGGCTGACCTTTGACTGGGATGATGTTAGCATTACTGACCCCATTGTTCAATCAGCCCTTGCCGAATTAGATTCTCGTTATCCACTCCGAGTTTGGTATCGGGTTTCTTCCTCTGGAGCGGGCTTGCATTTGGTAATCGCAGAGTTAGTCTGGGATGCTTCCACTGGAAATATGCAAACTCAACCCGTAGATTTTCCAGAAAGCCTCACTTTGGAAATTCGTGCCGAGTTTTCTGAACCGCCATGGGGATTGGAATGTCGTGGAAGATTAATCTCTGATTCAGTTCGCACACAAAATGGCTATCGCACCGGCAGACTTTTTTCTGCTAAAAATCAAAATCTGGCAGGAGGTTGGATGTTGTATGAATCCCAAGCCTGAAATACCCACTTGGGTTTATGATTTTAAGCCTATTATTGAATATCGTCAATCCCAAGGTTATCAATTCTATGTTAATGGCACTTTTGTGTCCGATGCTTTAGACATTGTGTTAGCCTTAATGCACGGTCATCAAGTTCACGCTATCATTCCCAATCAACAGAACATTCAAATAGGATGAAAGCGTCAATAACTCCATGAGCGAAGTCCGATATTGGAAAAGAGCAGGATTTCCTGTTACTCGTGAGCAAGCCGAAGAAATGATTGACCGCATATCTGCTGGAGCCATTGGTGCTGTTAGGGACGATGATATTGAAGAGTTTGTTCCTGTCGGCGGCACTGCATCCCACACCCAACTTAAAAAAGAAGTAGAGGAATTATTTTCCCGACCTGCTGATGAATCAGACGCTCAAATTGATGATTCTATCGCCAACATTTTAGAAGCCATGGCTTTTGAACAAAACAAGAAACAATTTATTATTGATTGCAAATCCCGTGGACTTTCTCTGGAAGAAGCCCGTGAAGAATACGAGGCTGCCAAAGCCGCTCTTGTCCGAAAGGCTTTGAACTTGCCCGACGAACCCATGGATGTTCCTGTTATTTATGGTGATGACTCGGAGGAATAATCATGACGGGTTGGGATTGTGGCAACTGTGGGCATTTTATTGCCCTGTCGCACAAGCCGTTGTTTTGTCCCCAGTGTGGAAATCGTAGAGAGTTTCATCAGCGTGGAGGCGGTAAAAGTGAGTGATGCTCCTGATACGCCCGATGATGCCCCTAAGCCCAAGCGTCGTCCCCTACCACTTACCGAAACATTGGTTTTGGATATTGTAGATTATTTGCTGGAAAATGAAGGCTATGGTTATTCTACCCAGATTTCATCCTATATGGTAGATTACAAACCTCGTCGCTATACCAGCCGAGAAGTAGTAGGAATCCTCCGAAACCGACCTTGTTTCCGTCATGCTCAGGCTAAAGACCGAAAGGGAGGAATCCGTTGGAGATTAGATGTGTTGGCCTTGGAAAAGTATTTGGTTCAAAAGGGATATGAAGACCGAGCCGAAGAACGAGGCATTTACGACAAAATGCGTGAACTCAAATGGCGACAGATTTTCCGAACTATTGAAGCCTTAGAATCTATGATGCCAGAGGTAGCCAACCCAACTCCTGAAACCATTAACTCTTGTTATGAAAACCTTGCAACACTTTGGTCGTAATTCTTAAATAGGTAGCACAGTAATAGTGCTGCATGGATAAAGAATTAATGGATTATATTGATGAACGCTGGGGAATTTACGAAGCCGCTTTGTTGGAAAAAGATTCTCGCTTGGCTCGCCATCAACACACCATGGCATTGATTCGCACCGTGGCTGCTTGTGTGGCCTCCGTTGGATTTATTTTAGTAGCCCTTTGATTCGGATAATTCGGATAGAAATCAGTCCGAAACATCCAAAGATTCAAATATCAAGAACACACCATCAGCGGTATGGTCTGGTTTATTCGCCGCTATCAGAAAGGTGTCAAAAACTCTGGCACCAAGGATTTGGTAGTTTCGGACACGGAGATTTCCATTGCTGACTTCGTGGGTTTTGCTCACCAGACTGGACCCGGTAAGTATATGCTGGGACAACGAGGCAACGGCATCAGAGGATTCCGAAAAATCACCGATTGTGTAGTTGATGAACCGTCGGTTTCCTCCTCTTGGATGCAAGCCGAACCTAACAAAGTTTTCGCTGCCGAATCGGTTTCCGTCAAGAAAAACATCCAATTAGGCGATTTATCCGATTCCGAACTTATGGATTTAATGGGTTCTATGGCCGATTCCGACATCAAGTCTGCTGAAGAGTTTTCCAAGTTTAAGGCTGACCTAACCAGCATTCACACGGAGATTTCCCGTCGTGGCTTAGGAGCCACCGAAACCTCTTCCGAACCACCCACCATCAAGCGAACCGAATCAGCCCCTCTTGCTTCTGCGGGATTTGCTGTGGGTAAAGGCAACATGGCGATGGGATTTGTCGGTGGTATTTTGGTCGGTGTAGTCGGCACTATGTATTACTATAAATCTAAGATGGATGCTATTAACACCCAACTTGACCAAATTAACAAACAACTCAATGAAGCCGAGTCTGCTATCAAGCGAGCCGAATCTCGTGAAGCCAAGCGAGCCGAAACCAAGGAGTCCCAATCCCAGAACAACCGTTCCTCTGGTAAAATGAATTGGGATAATTGGTTCTTGAATCAATTTAATGCTGGCAACGGACCCCAATTTTAAAGAGGTGAATCCCTTGGATTTAGAAGCCATGAAAACTATGCTGAACACTTACAAACAACTGTTGGAGCAGGAAAAACAAGCCGCTCTTAACCAACATTTTGAAGATTTCATGCAACAGTTAGATATTTCTGAACCCGAAAAATCTGGTTTAAGAACCTCTTTCTTTGCCCTGATTGAAATCTTGGATTCTGAAGGTTCACTACAAGAGCGAACTCAACGCATGGCAAAATCTGATTTTATTTGGGATGTGCTACAACTCAAAACTTCGGCTAAAGAACGAGAATTGCGACGAATTACTGATGAAATCTGTGATTTTATTGCTGGTGCTTCGCAAGGAGCCGAAAACGAGGGTCAGTTTATTCAAAATCTCTTGGCTCGCTCGCTTCGTGAAGTTGCTACCAGCATTGAGTCAGGCGAACTTCGTTCTTCGGCACTGCCCGCTATCACTTGGATTGAATCGTTGAAACTTGGATTAGATTCTATGTTCAAAGGGAAGATTTAAGAAGGAAACGGACTTAGTGATATTCATGAGCGATTTTGATGATGTGATTCGGGAGGCTCGTCCTGAACCCGAACCTGCTAAGGCTCAGGCAGGAAATTCTGTTCCCAAATCTGAAGCCAAGTCTTTGGTAGAAATGCTAACTGCTGATGGCGACCTTAATTCTCTGGGTCGTCAATTAAATTTAGACAACGATATGACCGAAAAAGTATTAGTTCCTCTGGTTAATTTCTTAGATAAATACGGCGTGGGAGAATCAGTTTCTACCAACCCGACGGTTAATCGTGCTACGGGAATGTTGGGATTTTTGACTGATGTTGCACCAGTGTTGCGGTCTGCCGCCGAATACTTTCAAGGTCGCCGCAATGATTTAAGTGCTGAAGATGAAGCCTTTTTGGAGCGAATCCGAGAAGCACAGGGCGTCGGTTCTGCCGACATGGATTTATTTGTTGGCACTGAAATTGGAGAAGCAGCCGATGAACCTGAACCCGAACCCGTCCCAGAAATGCCCCGACCCGCTAATCCTTTTACCGAAGGCATGGATTGGGATGCAGTTTTAGGTGTTTCTAAAGCGGCTAAAAATCGTGATGGATTAACGGGAACTATTACCCAAGCCACCAAGCCCAACTCATTCGGAATTACTGGAATTGAGGCTCTGGCTCAGGAAGCGGGCGTGTCCATGACCGATATTAAAAATGACCGGCAATCCCGCACCAATATGCAAGAAACTGATTATAGCGATGGGTCCATGGTTGATGTTCGGTCAGGTATGGACGAAATTCAACGAGCCATGCAATCGGAACAAACCCGAATCGCTAATACCAGCAAAGTCACCTTTGACGGCACTGATTTAGCCACCCCTGATTCTCTTAATTCTTACCAACCCAACGCCGCACCAGCCGCACCAGCACCTGCCTTTGGAGTATTGGAATCAGTAGATTCTCTCATGACCAAATACGGTGTTTCGGAAGAACAAGTAGCAAATCCCCACGCCTCGCCAGAAGAACTGGATGAATTAGAGGAAATCTCTGACGAAGATTTGGATTATGATGAAGACACTAACACTTACCGCCATCGTGATACTGGCACGATTTATGAAGCGGTAGACCTGACTGAAGTTCCCGACGATTATTTTGAGTGATATTCATGTCTGGAATCAACCCGATTTGGGCCAGATATGTGTCCGAGCAAATGATAGAGTGGCTAAATTGGCTTCGCAACATTTCTATCCGAAGTTATTTAGAATTATCCCAAAGGTTCATTGATTTGAATCCACATTATATTCCCGATTCCGTTGCAACCTCGGAAGCCTCAGAACTGTTTGACCGGATGGTGGTTAATCAAGAGTTTTTCGCTCAGGTTTCTGATGCCGGAGTTTTAGTTTGGGCCAATTCTGGCTTTGAAGATTTTTTGTTGGCTCTGGAAGTTTATGCTCCCAAATACCCCGAAATCCGTGAGGTAGTCCTGTTTTTCAGTCGCAACCTCTGGTGGTTCAAAAGGTTGTATCAGTTTTTCCGAGCCGAATTGATTCTTCAACTTCGGGCCGAGGGTCGTAGTCTTTAAGACAAAACTTAAATAACAGGGACGAGGATGAGAGTATTATGACGGCGATTCCTCAAGACAACATGGAGGCAATTCAAGCATACCTCATGTTAGAAGGTTTCCAAGGCAAGCAACTTTATCAAGATGGCGAAGTATTAGCCATTGTAGACCAGATTTTGACTGATGAGGGATATACGACTCAATTTACCAACGATACCATGTTCGGTAAAACCGCCCTTCAGAATCTTTATACCCAACACAAAAACGATGCTCTCGGAGGACGCTTTGGTGGCCGTAGCGTCACTTACCCCTATGGATATGGTATGGTTCGTCGTGGTGAAGCCACTGATAATGACGGATTCCGAACCCCCGTTCGCAACAAGAAGCGAAATCACTGGGACGCCATTTCTGGCCGAGCCATCCCACAGATTCTTAACTTGGCTCGCACTGGAGAATTGACTCCAGAGTTTCAAAATGACCTGAACGGAGGTCGTGATGAGTCTATGGCGTCAGGCGATTCTGCACCTGCTAATACCACCGTGCCAGAAACTGTGGAGGATGTTCCAGCAGTTGCTCCAGCACCTGCGGTGGCCGCACCCGGCAACAAAATCAAGGGCGGTTTGACGCAGGGTTCTCAATTTACAGTTCCCGCCCCACCCACACCTGATGAACAAATTGGTTTGTCGGCTAAGGCATGGCGAGAAACACCCGGTTCCGAAAAACTGTATGATTATCAAGGAAGGCTCGTGTTCCGAATGCGTCCCAGCCGTATGGACGAATCCATGCAACCCACCAACGCCGTAGTTGTTTCCGAAACCGCCACCAGCGAAGAATCATTTGATGATTTCATGGATTTTGGTATGGATGATGATGCGTCCACCGCCACTACTGAGTCTTCCGCAGACAACAACGCACCCTACTTCTTGACTCCCGAACTGGAATTTGCTTTTAAGATGGGAGATAAGGCTTACTTCCGTGTCGTCGGAGGTAGCAACGCTTCGGAATACTCAGGACTGATGTGGCCTGTTAATATCGCTATGGATTGGGATGTTGAAGGAGCCACAGTCACGGACATCAAGGTTCGCTGGAAAGCACCCACAGGAACTTTTACTGAACCCGATGAACCCGAAAACTTTGTTATTACTCTGGAACAACGAGGCGTGACCATGACTCTAACTATTGATGATAAGGGACGCCTCTCTGGACCTGAATACAATAAAAAACAATCATCAGGTCAATATAACGATGTCGGAGGTATGATGACCCAGATTGCCTCCAACAAAGTAATTGTCTATTCCCACCCCCTCAAAGGTTTTGGAGGTTTGCTGACTGCTGAAGATGGTGAACCTACCGATACCATGACTTGGAGCGACCTTAACGCCTCTGCCGCTGGCTATACGGGTTCCGTCAAGGTTAATTCCGCTACTGAAGTAGTCACTGTTTTCCAACGACAAATGAGCCGATTTTATGGCAATGCCTCCTTAAGCGATGCTCGCCTTAACTGGAGAAACTGGAGTGATTCGGGTGACCCTGATAGCGTCATGCTTCCAATTGGGGGCGGTGATAACGCTATTTTCAACCTTGACCCTAAGCCTTATGCAATTCAGGCTGATGTTCGTGTCTATGAAGAATTCGCCCCAGAATATCTGGCTAACAAACTCCTACAATTGAATGTAGTCTTAGAAGATGGAGTTCCCCAAGCCACCGAATCCACAGGAGTTATCGTTCCTGTCCGTGAGTATGATGAAGATGGCGAAATTGAGGATGAAGAGTGGGTTCAAACCGTGCAATTCCAAGTTAATGGCTCAGAATCTTCTGAATACTTTGGCTCGGCTCAAACCAAAACCTTTGTTCTTCCCGGTGATGAAGCCCTCTTGCAATTCAAAAACACGGATGATGAGTGGGTAGATGTTCCTAAGGGCGGAATTGATTATATTACCTATGACCGTGCTTCCGCAAAAACGGTAGGAGATGTTACCGTCGTGCAAGGTTTGCAAATCGTTACCACCGCTGGCGAAAAAATTGAAATTCCTACGGTTCAAGATATGGGAACAGTTCAACTGAAAGACCCCAATGGAAAGCAAGTTGGTGGCACTATCAAGGGCGGAGAATTTTCCCCACCTGCCCCCGAAATTGAAATTATTAACGAGTCGGCTAACACCGTCTGGGATGAACGCCGCAAGGCTCGTCGCAGAGAAAAACAAGCCCCTCGTTTTACCAAGCGTGACGAAACGGGTGCCATCAATACCCGCAGCATTGCTTTCCGAGCCGCACCTGCTTCTAAGGAGTATTATGTTTTGGCTGAAACTGACGAGGGATTCCACCTTGTTAAGATTGATTTAAATGTTAGGAGAGATTAATTATGACTGAAGAAACTGAAATCGCTGGCGGAGCCGAAACTCCCCTAAACCCAATTTTGCCAGACCCAGACAGAATGGCTTCATTAGAAGGAAGTATGGATGAAGTTATGGAGGAACAAGATAAAGAAGCGGGCCGAAACCAATCTCAAGGTTCAGTAGATTTGGAAGCCAGCCCTCAAAATTTGTTGGAAGCCGATGTTGAATCAATCATTGGTTCCGATGCCTTAGAGCAACTCAAAATCATTTTTTCGCAACGAAGCGACCAATCCTTGGAATCTCAAGTTAGCATTGAATCCGTAGACCTACCCATTGGACGCATTGAGATTCTCAACAATGAAAACAATGCTCCTACCTATATGGTCGTCTACAATACCACAGGCACCAACATCACCTTGGCCTTTGTTCAGGAATATCTGAACATCTCTCCATCTGATGACCGATTAACTGACGAAATCGGTGAACCCGCCTTCCGATATGGAGAAATTGTTAAAGACTCACTTCAAGCAGCCGGAGCCTTCCAAAAGGCCGCTATGGGAATGGCATTTGACGATGTTTTGGAATCGTATATTTCTACTTACACAGCCGGAGCCAAGCGACAACAACTGGGTGACCTTCTTTTGCAGGTTCGTGCTTTGAGTTCCGCACTTGGTAAAGTATTCGCTTTTGACGACTACCGACACTTGGAAGTTTTCATGGCGGCTTGGTTGATGAAAGATTCCACTTGCCGACTTTCTGGAGTTCCCGGAACTGGTAAGACCACTGTAATTGAGTGTGCGGCGACTTTGCTTTCCAACTCTTATGGTTTCAACACAACCATGCGTCTGGTAGCCCCTAAAAGTTATGTAGCCGACACCGTTTCTCAAATCTATGGAGAAAACAATTCTCTTGATAACATCTATGCTCCCACCATGTTTCCTACGGGACAAGAATACAACATTATTTACGGCAATCCCTCCCGTCCTGAAATCAAGGATTTGTGGGAAGATTGGAGATTCCAAGTTTGGAAATCCCCTAAAGGAACGGATGGTGCCTACCGTTATGCTGGAACGGATGCCAATAACGAACCAAACCAAACCGTTTCAGGTTCTTATCTGTATGACTTCTCATTCCTACAACCCTCTGGCACAGGAGTTAATTCCGCTAAAGTAGCCATTCAACCCGATGCTTATCGTAAGTTGTTGCTTCAACATTACTATGTAGATGTTCCTGAAACCACCATTGTTTCTGATACTTCCACTTGGCCTGAGTTTGATAAGGCAGGTTTGGCCGTTATTCCCTCAGGAGTCGGCAAGAAGCGTTTGGTTAAGCCCGTTAAAATCCTTAATGCAGATGGAAGTTTCAATGAATTTGCCCCTCAAATTAACCTCAGTTCAGGAGAGGGAGAGGCTGCTAAAACTTTGACTATGAAGTTGGCTCATTCGGACATGAATTCTGAAATTGTGCGAAATCTTATTTCTAACATTTCTGATGGTTTGACTCGTGCTGGCCGTGGCTCTTTCCGAGAAAATGCTGAACAATTTATTGCCAAATCTGGTTTGTCTGGTATGTGGTCTGATGCAGGACGAAACGAGGGCTACTGGTTGCGAGAACTTCTGCATTCAGTTTGTTATGATGCTCGTGCCACACCCGGTTCAGTTCAATGGAAGGCTCTTTCTGCCGAAATGCTGGGTGAAATCGGTATTGCTAAGGTAGACTTTGAAAAGCGAGCCGACGAAGTATTGTATGGTATGGAAATCCGAGAAACTCAGTCTTTTGACCCAGCCAAGGGTGCCAATGTTAATACTTTTGACTTTGAACCAGTTCCCCGCCCCATTGTAACACAACCAGTTAAGTTCTTTAACGAAGCCAACCGTTCTAAACCCGGTATGGAAGACGCCATTCTGGGTCTGATTGCCGAGCGAAAGGTAGAATATCGTGGTAAGGAGTTTGACTCACCTAACTTTGTGGCTTGGATGGACACCAACCCTCACCAAAAAGGAAACGACTTGGCTTTCACTGACCGTATTGATATGGAAATCCTATTTAAATCGGTTTCTATGGGTGGAAGATATAACATCATGGCAAACCGAGCCGGTGTTCCAGTGGAACAATTGATTGTTAATCTGACTCAATCTGGTGCTATGGCTCCGCTTCGTTTCTATCAAATCCGCAATATCTGGTCTTTGATTAGCAACGATTCTGAAGGAATTTCTATGGTTCAAGGTGGCGGTTCTTACGATGGTTATCGTGATGTAGCAGCCATCTCAGTGTTGTTCTCACAAGCCTACCGAACTCGTCAAACCGATATGCCAGTCGGAGAAAACCAAACCTATTCTTGGGTAGAAAACCCTCACGAATCACCCTTAGTAGACTTCTCAACCACTACTAACACTACCAGCCGACAAGGAAAGGGTGGTGTAGATGCAGCAGTTCTCAAGAAAGGAACTAAGGCTTTCGCAGGTGGTGCAGAAACTATTGGCGACACCGCATTCCGTGGTGCTGGAGCCGCACAGGTTCAACTCCCCGCCATCTTTACTCGTGTTCTGGGATTCCGTTTCACCAACTCCATTATCAAATTGGCTAAAGCCTTTGCTTTCTTGCGAGGTAAAACCTATGTTTCTCGTGATGACATTGTAGACGCCATTCCTTACACCGTGGCTCACCGTATCGGTCGTAGCCGTGAAGGTTTGACCGACACTGAAGGTAATACCAAGGGTATTGAATCAGCAGTAGGCATGAACATGGCTTACAACTCTGAGCAAGAGTTCCTCCGAGAGATGCTGGTTCGTGGTTATATCAACCGTGACATCAACATCGGACAAGGAACCGGAGCCTCTTTGCTGGAAATGCTGGATTCATTCTACGAACGCTGTGTTAGTATTCTACAATCATCAGATTATGCTCACGAATATGAATCTGAAGTTCTTACGGTTCTCCAAACGCAATTTACTGGAGAAAACTCACTGTCTGATACTTTGACTCCCGTTCACTGGCACTTGGCAACCATGGTATCAGAATCTGAGCGAAGTGGAAATACCATCCTGCGAAACTACGGAGATAACAACACTTATGGCTATCCCGAACTTTATGAGCGGTTTATGCAACGCATTACCAGCCCGACTCGCAGCGAAATTGTTGGGGACGCTTGTTTGAACGATATGTTCCGTCTGCGTTATGAAATCGTCAATGAATCCAACTTGTTTTCTGATGATAAGGCTCGTTTGTTGTCGCTTTGTGATGAAGAGATTTCCATTTACGCCGCAGGTCTGTCTAACCGAGGCACGGCTTACTATAACAATTCGGTTGATGATGCTGCTATTGGCTCTATTGCTAAAATAGGAGCCAACCCAATCCTACACTTGCCCACTTATGGTGATACAATTGGTGCGTGGGGAGCGGTTTCAGGCATTACCTCCGCAACCAACGAGGGTTTGAGTAACCGATTGTCTGGTTTGAGTTTCTCTGGAGCACAATATGGTCAAGATACAGCCCACCAAGATATTTCGTCGCAACAAATTAAATTGATTGGTCGTATCAAGGATGGTCTGAAGCAGAATGACCAAGGAGAGCCTGTCTTACAATCTACCGATGAATATGGTCGTTTCCATCAATCTCTCCGTGCGTTTTCTAATCAAATGGCAACCAGACTCCTATCAGAAGAAGGACGATTTATTGCTAATCCCAATAATCAGTCTGGAAACATCGCTTGTTCCTTCAACGAATTCATGGATATTGTAACCACTGTGACTAAGTTGGATGAGCAAAACCGCTCCTTTACTGCGGCTCGCACCTATGAATTAGGCGGTTCCAGTCAAAGTATCAACTGGGCGGCAGGAGATTCTCTCCGAGCCTGTTTCGCAGTGCCGCACTCGCAATTGTCTAACTTTGTTTCTGGTTCAGTCACCGAAATGATTCAAGGGGTTGAAATAGAGCGTCCGGCTCGTGGAACTACCCGTGACCACAATATCAATATGTGGGAGAACCCTGAAAATGATTTCCTGAGATTGTGGGTTTCTCTCCGAGCGGTTCCTGCTTCGGCGGATAATGCACTTGATACCAAAGGATTTATGACTTTTATCTTTACGGCAGCGGTCACTTCCAACTTGGGCGAATATAACCCCTTGGAAACCACGCCCACTACGCAAACTGGCCGGGTCACCTTGCTTCCCATGACTGACCCTCGTGCATATAGTAGTGGAACTTTCAGCAGAAGCAACTCTGCTATTGGGGATGCAGGAAATATCACTAAGGCTGACCGTCAAGAATACTTGGCGATTCTGGGTTCTGCCCTTCAGCCACGAACTACCCGTTGATAAATCTTAAATAGCAAGCCGTCATAGGATTAACTATGGACGAAGTTTTTCGGGATGGTAACATTCATTTGGCACCCGAAACTAAGGAATTGATTGATTCACTTCGCTACATTACTGGAACGGCTAATACGCCCGTAGACATCAAGCGTAGCGATATGCACGGTGCCAGCACCAACATGAGAATGATTTCCTTGGGACAAAACTATGTTTCATGGACACTGCCTCAGAATTATCATGGTTTTCCTAATGAATATATTGCCGCAGGTGTGGCATTTACTTTGGCTCACGAAATCGGACACATTACTGTTCATCCCGGACGGGTTTCTGACTGGACGCAAGAAGTTCGGGAACTTCCCGTAGATGCTCACGAGCAATTTGATTGGAGCAACATTATTTCTGATATTATGGTGAACTTCAATGTTTCTCGTGGCAACAACTTTATTGAAGACACCGCCTTTGGACGACAAATGAAACAAACTCTCGCTTATGGACACTATGCTGACTCATTTTTCCGAGTCGCTGGAACACCCGGCCGTCGTGGTGATGAACCCGGACGACAACGGCTTGCGGCTTTGCTCGTTACGGGAAGAAATGCTTATGGACAACCCATGGAAGACAATCGTTATACGCCACCTGCCACCACTGGATTATCTCAGGGAGATTTTTATCCCGGTGATTCAACTAACCCCACTATTGCCACGGCCGATACCCCGCTATTTCAACAATTGATGGGCTATGGTCGTGGGCCGCAGATTTATCCACCAGTTTCATGGTGTGTGGCTAACGATAATCCAGATACAGGCCAACCCTACCCAGAAAATTGGCGAACCGTCAGGGTCAAGGGCAATTACACTTCTCAGTATTGTGATACCTGCAAACAATATCAAGTTTATCAGGCCACACCCGGAATTTGTGAAGTCTG
>Ga0102963_1000739_pt1 | contig 14165 bp, 7 predicted proteins | sample SalPon2_C_H2O_MG_2_FD_84522 | JGI IMG/M metagenome (GOLD analysis project Ga0102963, IMG submission 84522) | Salt pond water microbial communities from South San Francisco under conditions of wetland restoration - Salt Pond MetaG SF2_C_H2O_MG | ecosystem: Environmental > Aquatic > Non-marine... | reverse complement strand
TCTGTAATTAAAAACTTGCTTGCACCATTAAACTTAACATCATCAAAAACAAAATCATTCTTGATATGTAACCTATTTATATTCACGCTATCAATAAACAATTTATCAGTTATTAAATTTTCAGTTCTGATAAGTTTACTGATTAACGCAGAATCAATATTATCTACGTTTTCGATTTTAACGAAAGTGATTTCAACATAACCATTGCTATCTTGAGTTAATCTTTGGATATGTCCACTATCAAAAATATCAATATGATTAAAAATAGCACTATCTAAACTATCAGCATCAAAACTTCTTCTAGTCACAATATTTCTGAAAGTAGCACCGCTTTCAACAAATAAATCAAAATGAAATGAAGGAATGAGATAGTTAGTTGAATCAGGAAGAATATAACTGTTGATCAATCCCGTAGAACCGATAGAGTCACCTCTTTCATAACTATCTCCTACAAAGGCATCAGCAGCATAAAAATGCGTAAATACATTTCCTGTTCCGCCAGGACTATCACTGATATTAAGATTGCGAAATGTAGCAGAATCTACAAGCAGATTCGCTAAAATTTTAGCGGTTCCACCGTTAAATAGACTATTCAAAAAAGCAACCATTGGATCATTTACATGATTCAACGCAGTAACGAAAGATGAGTCTACATAACCATTTCTGTAAATACCAGGTTCTTTCCTAGAAAAATACTGATCAATTCCAAATTGGGTTAGTTTAAATTCTTCGCGAAAGTTATCTAGATCACCCATATAATCAGACATTGTATTCTGACTATCGATCCACTGCTGGATAGTATAATCGCTGTCAATATAAATTTGTCTTGCCATTAGATCCTATCCAGTATTTCTTTCATCAAATGTTTGAGTTCAGAAACTTCTTTCCTCAAATCTTCAACTTCACTTTTTCTTTCTTGCCTTACCTTTTTCGCTGCTTTTGCTTTCTGAATTGCAACATCGTTGACATTTAAGATAGCATTATTATTCATATCACGAACAAGGCTGTTATTTCCTTCAACTTTCACAAATTTAGACATTACACCGCCAATGCTATTACTCTCAAATCTTGGAACACTGGAGGTTTCGCAGCATTTGTAGATTTCATTACAATCTTGATTGAAAGTTTATCAAACGATACACCAAATCCACCAGAACCGCCGATTAGATAAGAATAATCTCTAAAGACGTTTGGATCTTCATCACTTTGAATTTGTTCTTCAGGATCAATAATCGTCCAACTAAAGTCGTCAAAGTTTTCATCTTCTTTAATTGCTTTATAATAAACAATGAAATTAGATGCAGAAGGTTTGTTGGCAGAAACAAGAATCTTAGCACCAACTGCTGGAGTTGATAGAATGATAGGTTTCACAACGTGTTTAGCAAGATGTGATCCACCAGTCGCATCTTCTTCGTCTGCGTAGAAAATAGGATTATTTCTGTTGTTGTTAATTAAGTATCCAACAGAACCTGCTGAATCTTGGAAGTCGATTTCGTTATGAATCAACCATAGACCAGCACGTTGCATATCAACCACAGGTGAAAGATTTTCATCAGTCGTCGACATATGCAAACGAAGTGTTGCTGATTTAGATCCACTCATACCAGTATTTGTTTCTCTTTCAGTATTAGCGATCAGTTTAGGAACTTCAAAATAATTATCTTCATTTATGACACCGTTTGTAAATGAATTATCGACGTCATATTGAACTTCATTACCTGCTAAAGATTTAGCATTTGTTAATTTGTAATCTAAATTGATATTAGTATTTTGAAGAACCAAAGTTTGGAATCTTGGAATCATAATTTCATAAAGATAATTTTGAGTTGCCAAACCAGTCGTTCCACCGAACACTGAACCAAAACCTGCTGAATCCATATCTACAGTGTAGAAATTTTCATCAATCTTTGTAATGATATGGTTTGAGTTTAACGAGTCTCCGCTATATGGGCCATAAGTTGTAGCGCTATCCCAACCAGCAAATTGAACTGTGTCACCTACAATAAACCCATGATTTGGTTGGTTTACAATCAAACTTGTAGAACTAGAATCAATTTGCATAGCATCGATAGGCAAAAGGTCAAGAGGAAGATTTGCGTTTTCGACGATTGCTGTTCCAGGATTTGTTGAGAAAGATGCCTTATAAAGTTCGAACATCATATCTTTGTTTTGGGCAGGATCCCAAGTAGAACCATTCTGAGAAAGGAACAAAGAACCCATTGTTGGTTGTTTTGCTACTTTACGAGAAGTTGATCCAATTAGGAACTTTTCTGTTTCTGCAACATAAACAGTGTAATCTATTGACTCAGCTAAAAGGACGATAGCATATTCAGTTTTTCCTGAAAGATATACTGGTTCTTCAAATTCAAATTCAGTTGCTGCGGTTGCATCATTAGAAATATTCACTTCTGAAGGTGACAAAAATTTAACTGCGCCAGGAACCCATATATTATCAGGAACACCCGAAGAAATTGGGCGAATTTGCAATTGAACTGGTTTTACAGCATCTTTAGTTTTAAAATAAATTTTAACCTTTGTGATGAATACGCCATTTGCTTCACTAATCAAGAATGATTGTGCGAGTGGATCATGGTCACCGCCGTTGCGGTCAGTATTTTCTTCTGGCAACCGCATCCAAGGTCCCCAGTTGATTGCAGGGCGAATAGAAATTTCACGAGTCGCTCTTACAGTTCTATCTACTGTTTGTATTTGTCCTTGTGCGGTAAAGAAAGCATTAGAATGTGAAGTTGAATATTCTTTATCACCACCAGTGACATCCATTAATTCGAATGCCTTACTTCCTGCACGGAATCTGAGAGAAGGAGTATTAGGGATAAAGAATGACCCTTCAACTTTACCTTGTGCATCAGTTATCAAAATTCTATCTGAAGCATTAGTTGCGTCTGGGTGAGTAGTAATTCGATTGAACCGATTACCGATTACATCTCCATCACTTGATGTTCTTTTGAAAGGAACTGTACCGTCTACCCAGTCATTTACATCTACACCGTCAAAGAAAGCATAGTGCCGTGTGTTAGGTTTCAAACCTTGAGCACGGAAATATGTTCTTAATGAACGCATAAATGGAATCAATGCTACATCAATAATTTTTTCATCTACGACTTCGCGAATAGTTTGTTGAGAAACAACTCTATTAACTCTTGTTCCAGTTCGTATTGAACGTCCTCTAGATTGCGATGTTGAACCTGTAGCACCACCGATTTGTTGTCCAACGCTTACGCCACCCCAATTCCAGTTCCAGTTACCAAAGTTTCTTCTTGATTGGGTATCAAGTCGAGTACCGCCTGAAATGACTTTAGTGTTACGAATTTTCTTTTCATTCCAATGATCGGACTGAGGAGAAAGATTCAAATAACCTTTGTTTTGGATAACAGCAAAAGGATTAATGTTTTCTGTGCCTGTAGCAAGATTTTGCTTAAGATAACTCTTAGAAGCATACTTAAGATAAACATTATCACCTTTCAAGATAGTGTTAGTAGACTGAGAAGAATCGTAGATCACTTTGATTTCTTCTTCGTTAATAGAAGGTCTCATGAATCTATTTTGTGGATCAATAGAAGCACGATATTCGATGTTCTGAGTATCTGAAGAAAAATGATCAGCAAAATTATCTACAAGAAAACCTGCTTTTGTTCTATCAATACCACTAGAATCTAGAACACTAAATGTTTCTGTGGAATTTTCAAGTAAGCTCAGTGCAGTGTATTCTTCAAGTCTATCTATTCTATTTTCCAATCTAGCGATTTCTTTCATCGTGAAACCTTTTGCTTCGATTGCTGTCATTTCCATATCACTATCATGAATAGATCCAGAATTCATTTTGATATTGTATAATTCTAGAGCCCCAGAAGGTGTGGAAGGGAACTGAGGATCGAATGAAGATGTACCCTGAAGATATTTTAATGGGTTCACTGAAATCAATTTATCCCAACGAGGAAGATAATAAGTAGTGTCTGATTGAATTACAGAAGTGTTTGTCGGTAAAGCATTATATCTTGCACTTGATCCACTGAAGTTTGCTCCAGTATCATCTTTTCTAGATCTGAAATCGATGACGTTTCTCAAATCCCATTTAGTTTTATCTTTGTCATAATAGACAGGAATATCACTATATGGAGAAGGATAAGAAGGTGCTGCGAAGAAATCGCCAGATGCACCGTGCGCATAATAGTTGAAACGAACAAATATATTTCCAGAAGGAGCACTTTGGTTTCCTTTGAGAACCAACCTACCGACATCATAGAAATTATCTCTTTGCCCATTATCTAAAATAAATCTACCTCTTACATCTTGTCCATCAGAATCCACAAGTGTTGCTCTTGTGAAGTTAATGATATCTGCTTTTCCGAGTGAAATATATGGCGCACCAGTAGCAGGAGTCGTAACTGTTGTTGTTACTGTTGCATTTGTAATAGTTTTAGTTCTTGGTGAAGCACCTGCAATAGTTTTCTTATAGAGAACATCAATGTTTACACTTGAAGGTGCACCAGATAACGCTGCGTTTGTTCCACCACCACTTAAAGTGATAGTCGGTGAAATCAATGCTCCTGTATCTGTTCTACAAATAACCCAATCAGTTGTATCGCTGTATATATCTCCGCCAGAAAGAGTAGGCATAGATACATTACCAGAACCGTCAGTTGTTCTATTATCACGAAGAAGTACAGTGTATGAAACATCTGACATACTTTGGATTCTAGGATACTTATGGTTGAACAAAAGTCTGTTTTGGGATTTAAATTTAAGAGTTGCTTCACTATTTTCTAGGATAGGATTAGCATACTGTGTGCTACCCAAACCGATAGAACGAGCATCTCTAAAATCTTGACCGCTGTTCATTTGAATATCCATTAAATAATAACGAAGATTCGAACCGTCTTCTTCTATAGATTTAATACGACATTCACCGATTTTGGATCCAGAATATCTGTATCCAGACATGATATCATATTTTTCAAATTCAGCGATATTAGGAAGACCGAGTGAACTATCACAAACGATATAGTTACCGATACCGACTGAAATCAAATCGCCTTCAACTTCTTTAGTATCAGTTGCTTTATCTACTTCAATTGTTGTAGTGCCTGTGTATTCTTGACGATATCCATTTAGATATACGACACCAGGAGAAATTTTAAGATTAAATTTAGAAGAATCTGTTGGATGTTCTTCATAATTGATAAGCACAGGTTTTACGATAAAATCGCCATTGATTTCACGAATTCTTCTAGCAGTAAAATCATTGATTTTATTATAAGATTCGTCACCTTGACGTTGTTCAATAACTTTACCGTTTTGAAGTTTCGCATAAAAAACATAAATTTCATCAGAATCAACTGAACCTTCCAATGCGAGTTCCATATCAATACGATAACGATCTGCGCCAGGAGCGGTTAAGTTTGGTTGTGATCCCTGATTATCATAAAGTTGTACATCATCATCTATAGTGAAGACTCTCTGGATAACTCTAAACCCAATATTTACACTTGGATTAGGATCGTATTTAGAAACCAAAAGACTTTGACCGTCTGCTTGTACAAAATGCCCTTGTACAAAAAAGATGCCAGTGTTAGTAGAAACTTTACAACCTGTTCCCATAGCAGGATTAGCAGTTGTATTGGTAGTTTGAACTGTTAACAGTGTAACAGAGTTAGTTAGATTTTCACCAGGAGTAAAACGAACTGGGGCAGTAGCAGTTGCTACACCAGAAGATGTAGAAGTATATTCGACAAAAAGTGTAGCAGGATCAGAACCAGTTGCGGTTGTAACTTCTTTCACTTTAGCCTGAACGCCAGAAGAAGCACCAGTAATAACGACACCGACCATTTGATTTGGGTTAGCAGGAAGGGTGTTAGTTGCTGTGTTAAGTTTTATAAATTCGTATTTTCTGTCAGCAGTGATACCACCACCAATTACTGCCGCACCTTCCACAAAGACGTTCGTACCGAATCTTTCAATTTCCTTTTGAATGATTGTTTGCATCTGAGTAAGTTCTCTTGCTTGTAGAACTTTACCACTGTTAAACAAGATGCGGTGATAGTGATTACTATCTAAATAATCATCTTTGTATTTTGTCGCGAATAAGGTTTCTGTAATATTTGTTGACATTTTCTAACCCTTAAAATGAGATAATAATTTTGACGTCTTCTGCTTGGGTTGTATCTCTAAGGACAGCAGCTCTGTTATCTATATATAGGATGTCCCCAGTTTCCCTATCCAGTTTTGGTTTGATCAACGCAGAGTCAACAATACCATCACCAGTTCCGTTTAATTCTTGAAGGATTTCACCGTCAGAAAATGCGATAAATCCTGTACTGTCTGTTTGGTGATAAAAGATTTCATTAGAATCAATATAATCTACATAGGCAATCGCACCGCTTGACTGTCCTTCTATTTTCTTATCAACTGTATATGGTTGAATGATGCTACTCAGAGTCATCTTATCCATCGCATTACCAGTCAAGTCGGTAAAATACTGACCATTTTGCTTACGAGGATCTCGAATCAAAGAAACTTGACGGAAATCTTGACCAGTAATAAAGTCACTATCATCTCCTTCAAGTTGCGAGTGGAACATGATAGCAGTAGATCTAAGATCATTTACCGCATCTCTACCAACACCAGAATCGGGAGCAACGACAGCACGTGCTGAAGCACCTGTACCGCCACCGCCTGTAATGGTGATTACAGGTTTATTAAAATATCCTGAACCATGAGAAAGCGTTGAACTGTCAGGATCTATTGTAATATGTGTAACGATTCCAAGAGCAGAATCAATATGTGCTGTAGCAGAAGCACCGCTACCAGATTGACCAGTAATGCTAACTGTTGGAACTGAAGTATAACCTGTTCCTCTAGAACTTAAAACGATACTTGTAATTGCAGCAGGTTTAGTATTTTCTTGAACACCGTGTTGACGAACCTCAATGCCAGTAGAGTTTGAGTCAATCGGGTCTTGCTGTTGCACAGGCATAAAGTTAGAAGACATAAACGAGTTTGCTTTTTCAGCAGAAATAGTGTATAAAAATTTCCAAACATATCCATCACCAAGTCTAAATGAATTATCATTAGAATATTGTGGTTCAATAATAGAAGGAACGATTACACCGTTTACATCACGACCAGTTTCTAAACAAACATACACAGCATTATTATCAGTCTTTACATAATAAGGAGCGGCAGGATAACCAGCAACAAGATCATCATATTGAGAATAGATAGTTCCACTGACCCAGTTGTTACGAGGAACAACTTGAGAAACTGCTTGTACTCTTTTTACAGATTGCAGTTGGTCTCTAACACCTTGTAGATCTACAACCGTATCATATGGTTTACGAATAGTATCTGAAGAATCCCACTGTTCTGATCTACCGATCCCGATATAGTAATAATTTGACTGAAGATTAAACCCATCAAAAAAGTTTCGGGCGAGAATCTTTCTAAGTGCTCTTGTAATAATTGCTGGCATTTTTTTCTATCCTGTTATATTTTCACTGTGAATTAGAATCCACCGCCACCGCCGCCGGCAGCAGCAGAATCAATCATTGATATCCAATCAGTGCCGTTATAGAATACCGGATATGGGGTTCCTGATACAAAGTTTGCTGGGTTCCAACTGTTACCATCTGCAGTGGCAATCATACCTGCTCTTAAACCAAGACCACCTGTATCAGCAGAATCTGGTTCAGCATCTGACTGTGTTAAATAAATTACATCATTGAACTGGCGAACAGAACCAATAGCGTATCCGGCAGTTCCGTCATTCCAATATGTTCTACCTGTTTTGTTGTTGTGATATATTCTTCCTTTGGTATTTGAAAGTGTAAGATCTGAATCTAATCCCCATTGAGTATTTTGATCTTCATAAACGTAAATATCACCACCATCATTACCGCTCAAAGTTCCACCGAAGTGAATCAATGTTACTGGATTATCTGGAGTAAATACGATATTTGAGAATGTTGCGTTATCTTGACTCAAAGCACCATAACCATATTTCACTGAACCTGCAAATTTTTGAGTATTTGCGTTGGTCGAAAGATCGAATGAAATGGTTGTTGTTCCATCAAGAGTAGTACCACCGAATTGAGCAGTCGTAGCAGTAATAATCGTACCACGTTTTTCAACTTTCAATCTTGTGGAACCCATGAGATTCCAAGTTGATGATCCAGTATTAGCAAGAGAAGAACCATCAGTTAATACTGCTTGGTCAGTCTGACCAAGATTATAAATGATACCGTAATTTCCAAGGCCAGCTGCAAGGCCAGTTCCTTGACGATACACTGTAAGGGTGTGTTCCCTACCATTATCGTCTACTACAAAACCAGCAACTAAGAAAATAATATCATCATCGGAAGAAGCTGAAGCGATATTTGCATCAAGTGTAAAATTATCCCATGCTTCTGGAGAATAGAAACCAGTTACTGTGGTGGAATTAACGGTAGAAGAAACTGTATTGGATCCGGAATTGTATCCCCATGCTGCCATTTCAGTTGGGTTTGCTGGTTGAGTGGCAGAAGTATCGTGAGAAAAACGATCCCAAGTATTAAAGACATCTTGAAGTGTAGGTGCGTCTAAAAGTTCTTCAGCAAGATCAGAGTTATTATCAACGAATTTATCATCTACACGAATAAGGAAATCTGGTGAAAGGTTGTTCGTTCCTTGCTTAGAAACAAAATACTGCTTACCGATATCTGATGTAGGTATTTTATCATTGAAAGAAGAATCAATAAGGATTGATGCTGAATCTAAACTAAGAGAATTAAGAGCAATACGACCATCCACTTGAGCTTCAGTGAGGCCACCACCAAGATTGATAGCAGTATCGTTGACATCAAGTACTTCAAGACCTGCGCCTCCGCCTGTTGCTTTGAGTTTTACTCCACCAAGATGTATGGTGTTTCCTGAAAGATGTAGATCTTTCCATTTAAAATCTGAGTCACCCAAATCAAAGGCACTATCTACTGAAGGAATAAAGTGACCAGAAAGAGAAACATTCGGGTGGTCTGGACGATGTCCTAATCTAAATCTAATGCTATCTTCTGTATCAGCATTATCGATCCTCAAAACTCTTATGTTTTTAACACGAAGACTATTACTTACACCAGAGATAAAAGAAATTGCACCGCTATCTCCAAGTCTAACTTCATTTGAAAGATTTAAATTTCTGAATTTTAAACTTGAAGTTCCGATATCATAAGTATCGTCTGCGATAGGCTTAACGGTTAAGTCCACATTTCTAAGACTTGAATCAATTTGATTATCTGTTTGTGGAATCATAAATTGATAAACAAGGGCAGAGTCGAGGGCAAGATTATTAGATACGAGATAACTTTTTGTCACATATGTATCAATTTCAGTTCGAACTTCTGATGAATCTAATCCACCAGGATCTTGCCTTGCTTGGATATATGCCGCATCAACAAGACCGATAACTCCGAGTGAATCAATTGAGTTATCTCTAATTAACTGAAGACCTTCTGCAGAATCTAAAGTAGAACCAACGATCTGAAGAATAGCAGCAGAATCTAAAGTATTATCACGAATATCTGTAATAAGTGCGATTCTTCCACTTGAATCTGGAAGATAAATTGTATTGTCTTTAGTCGGTTCGTTTGCTAGCAAATATGTTTCGTTGTTGTCTGCAGGATTTGAATTTGGAGAGTCTTGACCAATAAAGACAACACCTCCTTGGTCAAACGAAACACCTTGTAAGTTCAATCCTCCTGAAGAATCTGCAACAAGCAGTTGCAAACCAGCAACTGTTTGATATAGTTCAGTGAAGTTTTTGTTCATCTTAATGGCACCGGAACGGAGAGTATCACCAGTTCCGTCGTTGCCAGCACTTCCAATTGCTATGATTTGTCTTGCCATTTTCTAGTCCTTGATTATTTGAACTATTTATAATAGTTGTAGAGAGTTGTGTACCCATCACTGTCTTCAGTTTGGATATAATTTGTTTGATCGAATCTAATCATTGAACTTGTGCTCGACATTCTAGTGAATGTATCGTCGAAGGTGAGATGGAATCCAGCCCAGTGATCGACGTCCGCGAAGTTCGTATCAGTGTAGCGAATAGTATTTGAAAGTCCCCAGTTTGCTGGAGTCTTGTAAACACTGAGTCTTTCTCTTGCGATATCTGCATCTTCCATATCTGTGAGATAATGTGGAGTGATATACCCAACAGTGGTATAACCTGATCCATCATCATTATCAGCATACAGACCAGTGACTTCACCTTCAACCCTACCGAATACATATGTAGCATCATTATGTATTTTAATTCTAGGATCAAGTTCAGGAATAGACTGTTCGGTTGTCATGACGACAGGGTATTCGTTTAGAATAACAACTTCTGCAGCAAGATGATATCCAGAAGGATGTACATACCTTCTCCAGAGTTGTTCCCAAACATGAATCGGTAAAGGAGAACTTACAAGAACAGAAAATATCTGATAGATTTCTCCATCGTGTATCTTTTTACCATAATCAGTTCCGATTCTTCCTTGCCCGACATAAAGCAAATCATTTTTCGGATATAGAATTTCTATATTACTTTCTTCTAGAAATGCTCTAAAGAAACCAAATCCAGAATATTCAGAACCTTTTACACGGAAAAAATTACCCATGTTGCGAAGAACTTCACGTGGGAAAGTAAACTGGCCAGAAGAAATACCAAGACCAACTTCGTCTAAAAGAAAATCTAATCTTTCAAGTTCAGTATCTTCGAAGTCTCTTACAGTATTCAGTTCATTGATAATTCCACCCCACTGCCCATCAGAATCAAGATAATCATAGTATCCTTCTAAAAACTGAATAAGGTTTGGATAGTCTGTCTGAAAATATTCAGGCAAAACCTCTTGAACTAGACTCGTCCTTAAATTAACAGGAAGTCTGTTGAAATCTTTTTTAGTTTCTGAATTATTCGGGGAATGGCTCATTAGATTGTAACTTCAAGTGTTTCTGTTTGCCTATCAATAAGGGCAGTCGTTGAAGATCTGTCATTTTCTAACTTTAGAATATAATTACGAAGAGGTCTAATAGTTCCGTCGATCGTAGGAACCGCTTCGATTCTAATAAATGTATTTCCAGATAATAATCTTGTTGGTTGGAAACCAATGAAATCTATAGTTCCTTTATCAGAGTTATAATTACCGATATTATCTACAACAATGTTATCATCTAAATCTACGATAGAAAGTTGATTGGTTCTTAATCTATTTTTTACTCTACAAATTTTTCCACCGAATTCAAATGCTTCAGTTACAATTCGATAAAACTCATCATCAGGTTCAGCGATTTTACAAGGCATTTGAATTTGGAAAGTATTTAAACCTGAAGTATCAATCTCTTGACGCATCTGAACTTTAATATCAATACGAGTGTTAAGGATTTGTTTTCCGATAGCATCAATTTCAGTGGTTAGATTACTTTTACGGAATACTTTTCCAAAAGAATTTAGTTCTCTGTCAAAATAACTAGAGATATAATTTGAAATATTTCCTTCTGTAGTTGACGGAGTCACGCCTGTTAATGCTGGATCAAAGTTAAATGCTACACCAAGAATCAAATAGACTTCAGTCGGGTCTACGAATTTAGGAGTTATAGACATAGTAGAAAGATTTTTCACATATACGTTACGGATAGAATCTTTAACTGCTTGTTGAGTTGCAGCAGGAATTCCTGCATTGAAATTTAAAGAAATATAAACCGCACCCCAATCAAGTGGAATATTTTGATCCCCAGACCAAACCGCTGCTTCTTTTACTTGTGAAAAATTAGTCTCAATGATAGATTTATAATCAAGCGAAGTTACTAGCCTTTGTTGAGAAGCAAAGGCAAGAGGAGCAAGTTGTTTGATAGATTCAATAGATTGTTTATTCGCACCACCGCTGGATTCTGAAGATGTAACTGCGCTAAGGATATAATCAATACCATTTACTCTTACTTGGTTATTGGCAACAAAAACATTACCGTTGTTAGCAAGAGGTCCTTTTGAAGAAAGATAAGTAACTACAATTTTTTCACCAGGATCTGGAGACTTACCAAATGAAGTGCCGTCACCAAAATTCAATTCATAATAACCATTTGGAACTTCATGAATAGAAAAATATGTTGTACTTGTATCAATACGAACCGCAGTAGAAAGTGGAGTATATGTGGTGTATGTATTCGAAGTCGTACTATCATAAACACGAACGACTACAGTTGATTTGTCCATAGTCTCATCTGGGATTACATAAATTTGCCTTTCATCTTTTTGACCAACGATGAAAGTTTTTGTTTTTTCTAAACCCTCAAAAACAGGAATATTTTGTGAACCAGAAGAAGTTAAAAACTGATAAAATCCTGAACCATTATCCCTTGCATTATATTCTTCTAATGTTCTAAAGGTGTAAGAAACACCGTCAATTGAAGAACTGAATTGGCTTCCTTTGGGTAAAGTAATGGTGACAGGTCTTCCGGAGACATTAGTTAAATTTAAAGAAAGTTCTAACAATGCTCTAGAAGAAGTAACCGAACGAGTTTCATAACCAAGCATTTGGGCATGAGAAAGAACAGAACTTCTTAACTGAGCAGTTGGAAGGAATGATTCGTTTAGGGCAAAGTTTGCCGTCAAAGCATTGACGTGTGTGTTATATGCCAAAACGTCAAGTAGATTGTTTAGACCTGCGCCTTCAAAATCGTATGAATTGAATTCTGGTTGCGACTTAAAATAGTCTTTTAATCTATTTTTGATAGTATTGAAATCTAGATCAGATGATTTTACTGTAGTTGCCATTTTATCTTAACCTTGTAAGCGATAGTTCTAATATTACTGGTTCAACCGAGTTTAGAATTTGGAACTTTACTGTTATCGCAATTTCATTTCTATCAGAAATAAGATTGATATGAACCTCTTGAACAAAAGCACGTGGTTCGTGTAAAGCGATTGTTTCAAATATGTGATCTCTCAACATATCTGCTTCTACATCAGTGTCAAGTTCGAACAAAAAGGAATTTAGATTACCGCCAAATTCTGGGTTAAACGGTTTTTCAGTAAAATTAGTCATCAATATATTTTTGACGGACTGCTTTACTGCTGCGATATCATTCTTTTTATAGACGTCACCAGAAGGTTTTGCGGAAAAAAATAAATCAATGTCGCTATACGAAACTCTTTTAGTTGTTCCGATGCGAGTAGTATTCGTGTTTCCATCTTCTACAGCAAATGCTCTTACAGGCATACCATCTCCTTTTATGCTATTTATAACCTTTTACTGTATGATTTCTATTAATTCATTAGTGCTTTGGGTGTAATTGTTAAATCTTGTTTCTATTTGATTTTTGAAATTACCAGTATATCCGTTCAACTCAGGCATAACTACAACGATCTGAACAGTCAATGATCCATTAGGATTATATGTGTCATAATGAAGAATCATTTTTTCGAAAAGTTGACTATCTTTCCACCAAGCTGCTAATCTGAAAGTTTTATCAAAGGATATCTTTCCGTTCTTATCCCTCAGTTCATAAACGATTGCTCTACCAGAAGAACGCAAATCGTTAATACTTCCTTCAGTAACTGGTTCTGAACCTTTCTTATACACGCCTTCAGAAACGATAAGTCTGAAATCTTCAAATTCACCACCTTCATCTTCAGTGACTGATTTGATTAATTGTGCATGTAGATAAAGGTTTTTAGCAAGATCATCTCTAATATCATCAAGTGCAATCGGATCACCGTGTCCACCTAAGAATTTAGAAATAGTCACTCCTCTTGCTAGTTTAGTGCTAGAATTTAAAATAACCCCAGAAGTTGGATCATATCTAGGATTTGGTTCAACAGTAAACACATTTGGAGTAGAACTTCCGGCATATCTTTTTGCTTCTGCGCCTTTCAGTTTACCAAAAACTTGTTTAGATTGAGCGTTTCTAGGAGTTGGGTCGTTACTAATAATTTGTCCAGTTTTCGGTGGTACTTGATTACCATAAGAAGAACTCAACAAACCATCTGCAACAGCACGACCGATAAACTTTTCGTCTACCATTATTGCGTCATCGCGAAGTTTAGAACGAACTTCCTTTGTATTCATTGTTCTTTTTGAAACACTGTTATAATCAAATAATTTATTGATAGAATTGTAAATGGTATTGCCAGCGTC
>Ga0102963_1000736_pt1 | contig 14177 bp, 23 predicted proteins | sample SalPon2_C_H2O_MG_2_FD_84522 | JGI IMG/M metagenome (GOLD analysis project Ga0102963, IMG submission 84522) | Salt pond water microbial communities from South San Francisco under conditions of wetland restoration - Salt Pond MetaG SF2_C_H2O_MG | ecosystem: Environmental > Aquatic > Non-marine... | reverse complement strand
TGAATATATTTACCGCAAAAAGTGCGGTGATTAAAGTTTTAATCATTAGTCAACTCCTGTCCCTGGTTCTACAGTGTCTTGTCCATCTATTAGTATTATATCAAATATAGCTCCACAAGCTGGAGCTGATGCTGTACCTATGGCTCTAATTTCAATATCAGTATTAGAGGCGAGTCTAATAGGACAGCTATAGGTATACTCTGTTGGACCATCCATCTGACCAAACTGACCTATAGTTCTAAACGGTCCTATATTCGCAGGATTACCGTCAGCTAATCTTGAAAGAATACGAAATACTGCTGGTTGACCAGTTTTATCAGAAGTAAATTGAACTTGTTTAAGGTATCCAGTTTTATTAGCTGGAATTGTATACATAGCCATTAAAGTTTGCCCTTGTCCAGCTGAGATCCGAGCAATGGTATTGCTATGAGTTTTGATATCAACTGCGTTCACATTTGTAGTACCTGTGTTAGCGGTAGCCATAATAGCTCTAAAAATTCGTGAATATTGGTTAGCTGATGCAGCTCCGTCAACTGTGATAGTATCTGTTACTAAAAGAAAGTTTTCATCAAGTCCTTGAATTGTTACGGTAGAAGCTGAGTCTGCAGCATTTGTAGTAGAATGAGCGGTTGCAGTTCCTGTTGCGGAATAAGAATAAACATTAGATCCGTCCCAGATAGTTTCTTCATCGGTACCTATACCAGTATTCCAGCCAAATTTATGTACAGATGAATGATTTGAAATATGCCCACGAGCTAACTGAAGATGAAAGTCTTCAGTTTTACCTGTATCAGTCTCGGAAGGATTTTGATATCGAGCCATTAGTCGTCCTTTACAAGTTAATTTTTAATAGAATAACCTGTATTTTAGAGAGTGTCCAATTAGTTTGCTAAAGGATTATCGAGTGCTCTTTGTAATCTGGCGTTAAGATTATCTTCAAGCTCTTTCATAGCGCGTTCCATCTTATCTTCAAGATCTGTTAGCCTACTATCACTGCGATCTTGAAGTCGTGAAGCGCCTTCATCATAGTCATTCTGAAGTGCATCACGTTTATTCTCAAATCGTGTTTCAGCGTTCTGAATCATATCACGAACATCTTCTTCTATTGCGTCCACTTTATCTTCTATACGATCAACTGCTTTTTCAATACCTAAAATATCACCTCTAAGGTCGTTTTTAATATCACGAGCATAACCTAGTGCCTCATCAAGTTGTGTCTCAATGACCTCCATGCGTTGTTCGAATGCGCCAACATCAAGTCCAGCAACTTCTTCGATCTTTTGATACATTGTAAAACCAAAGTAAAGACCACCAATTACAGTACCAATCACAGCAGCAAGTGCTGATATACTCATAAAGGTTACTTTGAAACCTAAAATACGGAACTCTTTATTCTTTAAGTTCTCAATACCTTCTTCCATATTTTCAAGTTCTTGTCCGAGATCTTTTGCCATATCTTTCTCCTAAAAACACATTGAAAGAAAAGATTGCATAGATTGTATTCTTACAACAAAAGGAAGTGCAGCTATTGAAGTAATAGCTACTATACCATACACAATCCAAATAGTTTTATCCATTAATCATTTCCTTCTTGAAGTTGTTGAAGTCTTAAAAGCTCTTGTTCAAGCTTCATAATTTCAAGTCTTTTTCTTTTCAACTCAAGTTGATATAAGGTATTACAATTTACACGCTCTTTTGGTCCATCGAGTGGTATAGTAATACGAGCATATACGCCTATATCTTTTGTACTTGACCCACTACTTGATCCTGTACCTAAAGGAGATTCATAGTCGTCAATAATACCTGTAACTCCAAACTCTAAATTAGTGCTTCCACCTATCGAGTTTTTGCAATCCATTTCTCCAGATCTAAAAGAATCTTGCCCATAAGTTGATCCAGCACTAGGTAATTGTAAATTAAGAGAACTATTAGAGTTCTCTGCTAAAGCCATAAAAGGGTATAGTAAAATTAGAAGTGCTAACCTTCTCATTAAAAATCTTTCTTAAATTTTGAACATATCATAGATGAAATAATAGTAGAGGGACCAGATTCACCTCTGATTCTTGATTTAGTACAAACATACATAGCTCTATCTTTATCTTTACTTCTAATATACACGCTAAATTTAATTCTATCAAGATAAGATAGTTTTAAAATTTTATAAGAGGTTACAAACGGGACAGAGTTCCAATTCTCATCAAAAACAGCTATTTCATAATACTCTACATCATTTCTTTTATTAAAAAGTTCAAGATCAGTTACCATTACTCCATCTAAATAAGAAGGCCTGAGCTCAGGATAGGTAGGAACCATATCATGAGCAAAGGCCGAAGTTGAAAATAGTAATAAAATCAATGCGTAAAGTTTTTTCATTGTTATTTAGCTACACAAATTGCTTCAACATTGGCAGTATAAGAACCACCAGGAAAAGCTTTATTACCCCCGTAAGTTGCAGTAGAACTTGATTTAAACCAAGTTGATCCTGTTGCAGTTAAATCATACTGAGTTGTTTGACCGAAAGTTACCTTATTTGTTTCGTATGAACCCATATTAGTAGCATCAGAAACGGAACTTACTTCTGTTGAACCAGTCCAGGTCACTGTATCAGAGAGTGATGGACTTTGAGCGAATGAAGTTGGTGTCGTGATTTGAGCATAATAAGCATCTGCAAGCGTTACATCATATCTTACGATTGGTTGTACTCCACCATCAGTAGAAGCAGTAGTTAGTGTATAGGCATTTGGGTTACCATAAATACCAGGAGTATCTGTTGTAATCACGCAACGAGATTGAACATTCCCAGTAATTGGCACATCAGCAGAATATACACTGAATGGAACCAAAAATAATATACTTATTAGTAGTTTTTTTAACATTATTTCTCCTATTTGTACTGCTCTTGAACCATTTGTTCATGCAGTAGTTGTTGAGCAAATCCATTCCTCAACCCCTGTTTATTATCTTCTATTTTTTTATCTAATAAAACTGTTTTTTCATTGTAAACACCGCCAGGTATATTAGAAGCATAGTATGAATTCATCTGTATCGCCAAATTCATAGCAGCAAGGATTTGAGCCTGAGCAAAAGCATTAGCAAACATTTCAGAATTATCAATAGCGGCAAGTGCTGCCTCTAACCTCATTTCTTCTCTTTCTTCATCTTCTTCTTCGTTTTCAGAGGTTTCTTCATCTTCGTAAATATCTGTATCTGTTTCTACAGTCGCTATCTGTACAGCTTCATCATCAGTCGCATTATATATCGTACTTACATCTATCTCAGGTATATCCGGCATTTGTACTTGATACCCTGGGCAGTTTGGATCAAACTGTGGATCATAACAAGGATCTACCTTATACATATATACTACGTTAGGGTCTTCAACAGTAGCATCGCCTTCAATCTCAATTGAACCATCCCCCCAAGATTGTCGAGGTATATTTGGAATAACAGGAACTACTTTTCTTATTTCTGTTCCTCCAAGAGATCCTACTTGCCATTCATCTGTTTCTCTAAAAATATAACCAGTTCCATCAGCATTTTCATTTTGTACATGTACTTTTGCAGAATCATTTACATCTTTTTGAATTGTATAGTTATAAATGACACCATTAATATCTAAGCCTAGAGGAGTAGGCAACACAGTGTTCATGTCCCATGTTGTTCCACCAGCTGCTGCATTTGGGGTGGTACCAAAATAAGGTTGAATACTCTCAGAGGAAGAGTAAGAAGGCCAAAATACCAAGACCCCCATAAGTAGCAGTTTCTTTAACATCTACAGTATCCTCTGCGCTATGTTTAATTCTTTGAGTTTCTTCATGAGACTCCCAACCGATTTTTGCTGCTTCACCAATCTGTCCTTCATAAGGACAAGGCGTACCAGCCATCATCATAGCATCAAAAACGTTATCATCTTGACACATAATAGAAACCGCTGCGACTTTCATACCCATATCATACATTGTTTTAGCGTTTTTAAGGCGTAAACAGTTTTCTTCAGTAAAAGTGGTTCCAGCGCTAATACCTAAAATCTGTGTTTGTACAGCACCCGCAACACCAATAGTACATAAATCTGAATTACTATTCGCCCCTAATTGTGGTGAAATAGCAGAAGGTGGTGGTGATTTTACTGTAGTAGTCATTTCACCATTTGTAGTCACAGTACTTCTTGTAGTTGAGTCAGTTTCAATCACTTCAGCATATACAACAGTTGATACTAATAGTGCTGAAAATAATACTATCCACTTAAACATTAAATCTCCTAATAAATGTTAATACGTACTGTTCCCTCATTGATATATTTTGGGGTACAATAAGCAGTTATTTTGTCTCTTGGGTCAATAAAATCATTATAGTTATAATTACCATAGGTTTTTGTTAGTTCTTTTGCAAAATAGTTACAATCATTTATATTTCTAAAATACATATCATTTGAGATAAGTCTTCTATCTTCACCAGTGCCCAGATATACCATAAGTAAAAATACGTGAATCATCCTTTAACAACTAAATATGCTGTTACTAAAAGTGCTAATCCAATGCTAACAGCAATCCCAATGGTAAATATCTCTACGAACTTTTGTCGCCTACGAGCTTGGTTATAAAGAGTTTCTTGACGCTCTTTACGAATCTTTCCTTCCATCGCTATAAGTTGGTCCCAGGCTTTACGTCCAAGTGACCATTGGATATATTGTTTCAACTCTTCACGCATTTGTTCAGCTTTATTTTTAGCCGCAAATATCTCTATAGCCTCTTGTTCAACAGACTTACCAGAAAACAGTTTTTTAAAGATGGGAGGATTTTTAATTTGGTGTTCAGCTTCAGAAAGGTCAGACATTGCACCCATCCAGCGACCTAAATCACCAGCCATTTGCTCAATATCTCTACCAATCTCAAACCCACGTTTGATAGTATTAAAAGTTGCGCTTGCGGTAGCGAGCGCAGTAACAGGATCTAACAATTATCACTCCTTTAGTAAAGAGTGCATTACATTATTGACCGTCTCCGTTAGTTGTAGTTTCATTTGGGGGAACACTCTTTTCTTCATCCTCTTTTACAGCCTTTTCGTAATAGACAATGATTTCGTCTTGTTGATTAATGAAACGCCTAATATCTGCAATGTTAAGTGCAAGATTTTCATAATCATTAATGCTTAATGCTACAAAAGCTAAATCACCATGAATTTCAGTGAATTCAGCTATAAATTCATCAATATTATCTGCATTGACTACATAAACTTTTGTGTCAACTAGTTGGAGCGGTTTCGGTCTCGCTACTGTCGGAATCACTGTTTTCTGTATTTGTGTCACTGTCACTACTTCCTTTTCTGGTTTGCTGCAACCAGTCAGGAATAGGATAGTCATTAGTGTTCCCAGTATCAGACATGAACTCGCGCCAAAGTTTCGCAGTTGCGCCATTCATTTTACCTTCTAAAGTTTCTGGATCTCTTAGTGCCATTGCACCAATATCTGTTTGTCTTAATTTATTACGGAGGTCATCTCCGTATGCCTCTGCTTTTTGCAGAGAGACTTGAAGTTCATTATTGAGTTCTGCCATTTTAGCTGCATCTTCACGCAAGGTGGCAATGCTGGCTTCAGCAGTTTGAACAGCAACTTCAAGTTTAGCATTATTTTCGCGCAAAGTAGCAATACGAGCTTGAGAATCTTGGTAATACCAATAGAATCCTCCACACATCGTAGCCATTATCGCGCCCATAATTATTGCAATTTTTATACCCATGTGATTAGTATAATACACTAAAGTTTTTTGGCAAATGTTTTTATTTTTAGGTTAAAGAATGACAGAAAATTGGCGATGTCAAAATTTTGACACCGCCAAAGTCAAGTTATTGACAAAGTTTTTATAACCCGTTAGGTATAAGAATATAATGAATAGTTAAAACTACACCAACAGAAGCAGCAAGTCCAACCATCATTTTAAGGAAGTCTTTTCCAATTAGTGGAAATACAACTTTAAACTTATGTTTGCCAGTCATCGTAGCCATAGCAAGTTCACGACCACAGAGTAATCCAACAAATACCCAAGTAGTTGACATAGGAATATCATTGAGTTCTTTAAAGAAATAAAGAATAATCCAGTACACAGCATCAATTATAGTAGCTGATCTGACATATCTAGTATTATGTTTCTCAAGAACGATATTTTGAATCTTACCACCGCCCTCTCTAAACATATACCATAATCCAAACACAAAAATACCGCTGATAATAATCATCAAATCAACAGGAATTTGTCTTGGAAGAAATACAGCAATATTTGCCATATCATGTGACAACCAAGTCCACCATAAAAAACCAGTAGTAACCCATTGTCCAATTCTCCACCAACGTTTGTGTTCTTCTTTGACTGGTTTTGATTCATCTAAAATTTTGGTTACACCAATCCAAATGATATAAGCAGCTACAGCAGCAACGGCATATCCCATCATAGATTTCATCAACATTTTTTCTAATACAAAAGTAGAAGCAAAAGCTGATAATACTAAAAAAGAAGTACTAACAGGTACTCCAATACGCGTCAGAAGTAGTAAAAGTCCAGGGGCTAACGCGTGATACCACTGAATTTCTTGAAAAGGAATTTTATTGAGTCTACCGTAGGAAATATCTCCGCCATATGTGTACCAACCATACCATAAAGCCCATAATAAAACAGACGAAGCGGCTAACCACATCGTCTTCCAATTAAATCTATCATTATTAGAGGCAATCCAAGTACCAAGTGTTTGTACTGAATCATTTGCGATCACAGAGTAAGCCGCAAATAAAAACCCAATACCCATCCAAAGAGTTAAAAGTTCCATTTTAATTTCTCCTTGTAAAAGTAAAAACAAGAGATCTATTGATCTCTTGCTTTATTATATTACACAAATGTTACAGTTTTGTGAAATTTAAATTAAAAATTTGGCTCTGGGAGATGGATTCGAACCACCACGCCTCGCGGCACACGAGAAACAATCGTGCGTGTCTACCAGTTTCACCACCCCAGAAAAATCTTTATTCTGCGGCAAGTGCCTTTTCTTCTAACTTATCAAGAGCTGCAATCATGCGAGTCATCCCAATACCTCCACCAACTCTTGGGAAGAAGTCAAATGACAAGAACTTTTCTAATTCAGCTTCTACACGTTCTTTTGAAAATAATTTATAAAGTAACTCACTGTACTCTCCGTTAGTAATAGTATGAAAAGTATCACGCATCTGATCTACATTAGTTGAGCGTTCTGCAGAACCAATAGTTTCCATACCACCAAGAATAACATCCATTTTTTTAGCACGAATTCCGTCATCAAATCGTCTCATATTCCAAAAAGGAGAGGTCATTTCTGGGAACTCCGTAATAAAAGTACTTCCAAACTCTTTATACATAGCTTCTTCGTGTTCTGCTTTCATTTCTGTATCAGAACTTAAACCAAAATGTTCTTGCCATTCTGCATATGTTTTTTCTGTTGGAGTATCAAACCCCATGTATTCTACTAGTTCACGATTCATCTTTTTTAAATCTTCAAAAGTTCCTGGCATCTCAAATTCAAACATTGGAAAAATTATGTCATGCCTACCTGGAATAGCATTAGGTTCTTGTCGATAAGAAGTTGAGACACAAAAAAAGCCCTTCGAATCGGGCTGAGATAATAGTTCATGTTCTAACCACATTTGACCAGTTTGTGGAAGCGGCCAGACATTGCCTGCATAGTTATAAGTAGCAACATTGAAGGGGTCTTCACAAGCTGCTAAAATTGATAATCGATTTTGAGTGTGTACCTCTTCAAAACCTTTATCCATAAAAAAAGACCTTAAAAGGTCTACGGTACGAGTAAATTTTGTAGGAGAAATTAATTGAGTCATTTTTACGCCTTTCGTTTAAGAAAATGCGCAAGGAATAATCCTTGCGCACAAATTAATAGATTATATAATTTGAATAACCAAAAGGCAAACTAAAATTAGTAAGACTGTGCTAATCGCCAGTTCAAATATTCTAAACTTTCAATCGGCTCATATTTTGCTGGTTCTTTAGTAAGATTCTTTACCATAGTACCCGGTTCTGGGTCTACAAAATGAGGCATAGAAAATCTTGGAAGATGAATATGAGAATTTACTACACGATGTTTAGTAGATTTAAAATAGTCATTAGTCCATCTCTGAAGTAAGTCACCAATATTAACTACGACACTATCCTTTTCGTAAGGTACGGGATGCCAGACACCTCCTAAATCCTGTACTTCTAAACCAGGCACATCATTAAGTTGCCACAATAAAGTGATAGTACCGTAGTCACTGTGTTCACCAATTCGCATTTGTTTGTTTTCTAAAGAACCTTCATATGCGGGATAGTGAATAATTCGAGTAGTATTATAAGGACGTTGATGGGCTCTAGCCAGTACACCACCAGTATCAAGAATTGTATCAAATAGTCTTAAAATACGAATTGTTAAATCATCGGCTACACGAATTGAGTTTAAAGCAGTTACTTTGAAAAAAGGAATCTGCGTAGGCCAAAGAGAATCTTTCATTCTTGTATTGTTATAATTGAAGGATTCTTTTATGTCTTTTGGAGCATCAGGATCTACGTTTTCGTCTCCAACCATTGAATAACCTAGATTTGTTTCTGCTTCATATTTATAAAGTTTTTTAGTTGAATCTGAAAGTTCAAAAAACTCTCTACACTTATCAAACCACTGATTCATAGTAATTTGATCAGACTCTGATAGAGCATTTGTAAAAACAGCAAAGCCTACAGTTGTGTAGGCTTTGCGAATTTCTTCCAGTACGTTATCTTTTTTAAAATCAATTACTGGAATCATTAATCAACTTCCTGGTACTTTTGCATCAATACCTTCAACATAATACATCATTGTATTAAGATGCATATCATCAGCAATTTCACCTGCTTTAAGTTGAAGAGTTCCTGTGTTGTCATATAGAGGACCTGTAAAAGCAAAATACTCTCCGTTAGAGATAGCATCTTTTACTTCTTGGGCTTTGGCTTCTACATCTGCTGGCATATTAGTGAATGGTGCCATGCCGACAGCATCTTCATTCATATGGCCAAAATAGTCTTCAACTTGCCAATTACCGTCAATTACTTGTTGTACCTTTTTAATGTAGTAAGGACCCCAGTTATCAATAGTAGCAGTCAACTGTGCTTTTGGTGCAAACTTAATTTGATCTGATGCTTGTCCGAAACCAAGAACTCCTGCTTTTTGTGCAGCTTGAAGTGGTGCGGGTGAATCAGTATGTTGAGCAACCATATCACATCCGTCTGCAATCATAACTTCTGCAGCTTGTGATTCTTTGCCTGGATCGTACCAAGTATTTACCCAAACAATATCAATATCTACATCAGGGTTAACAGATTTTGCACCAAGATAGTAAGTATTAATTTCACGAATCACTTCAGGAATTGGAAAGGCTGCAACATAACAAATTTTGTTTGTTTTTGTCATCAATCCTGCAATAACTCCCTGTACGTGACGAGCTTGATAAAGTCTCAAACCATAAGTTGACATATTATCATGACGTTTAAAACCAGTAGCGTGTTCAAAATACACATCTGGATTTTCTTTTGCTACTCGTAGTGTTGGATCCATAAATCCGAATGAGGTAGTAAAGATAATATCAGCACCTTCTTGAATCATCATACGAATAGCACGTTCTGTATCTGGACCTTCTGAAACTGATTCCAAATAAATCGTCTCAACCTGATCACCAAAATGTTCTTCAACTTGTTGACGACCAATATCGTGACGATATGTCCATCCATGATCTCCAATCGGACCAACATAGACAAACCCTACTTTTACAGGTTCAGCTGCAAAAGTGGAAAATGAAGCAAGTGCAAATGTGCATGCAATTAGTAATTTTTTTAGCATTGAATAGTCTCCGTATTATTCATTTCTAAGTTTTTCGGCCAAAGTATTGTTATAATCAATTAAACGTTGAAGTTGTTCTTCTCTCGAAAGTTCAACAAAAAATGGATTATAATCTTTTTCCGTTCTATTCTCCCAAGCATCAGAGGAGAAAATGTTCTGTAATAGTTCTTGTGGATTATCAATGTTATTAGTAGCAAAATAATAATCATAACCCATAATATTAAAAGGGTGATTCGGTAGCAATGACTCGATAGTTGTTAAAGTATCAGAAGAAGGAGCAAAAATTGCTAGACAATCTTCGCCATCTTTAACAGATGGAGTAAAGGTAAAATCTACTTCTCCAGCTTGAAGCGCAGGACGATAGTCTCTAGAGCTTTTATAAGGAATAATTTTAGCATTAGGATTTAAGTCACTAAGAACAACACTCATAGGAGTAAAAGTATATTTACCAGAGTAGGCCCCAACCTTAATATCTCCAGTTAGAAAGTGATCAAGAGTTGCCTCTGGATTTCCTTCTTTAAAACAAACTTTATAAGAAGAAGTGGCATAAGTAGATACTAAAAGGTCGTTAGGAATAGCACAAGGATTAGGAGAATCATTGTTTAAACTAAACTGACTCTCGCCAGTCCATAAAGCAATAGTAGGATTGTTAGTATCGACTAAATATTGAGCAGCTAAAGCGCAACCATCTAATCTAACAACATTATTTGGAATTGACTCTAAAATAGGATTAGTAAGTCTTTCTGTCAGACCTCCTACTCTCTCGAATAGAAGAACATCTACAGATTCTTCTGCATAAGCAGAAAAAGAGCAAAGGGAAAATAATAAAATAAGAAGTTTTTTCACAATAACCTCATAGATAAAGATAAGATATACGATAAAAAATATCATATAGTAAAGGGTGTAGGATAAAGCCAAAAATTAAAGGCATGTTATCAAAAGACTTTAAAAAGTAACCAAAAGGAAGTAGGCAAGCTACTAAAATCAACTGATAAATTCCCATGTAGGTATTCACACTTGAATAAAATAACACAATTAATAGTAATGCAGCAATAAATAAGTAAATTTTTGTAAGTGATATTCCATTTAAAATAGATAGAAAATTAACGTACTTACCTGCTAAAAATAAACCAATAGTTGAACTAATTAAAAAAGTAAAAAATATTATAGAAAAAGTACCTTGAAACCAATCAATAGTTAAAATTACTCTTTGTGTTTCTAGTATATCATATATAAGTGCTTCACTGCCTGTAATAGGAATTCCTAAAAATAAAAAAGGAATAAGCTGAGTTATTACACCAGCATTGTTGGAACCTTCTGACGCAATTAAACATTTCATATTACCAATTTTATAAGATTTTTTACGGATTTCATTAAGCTTTTCTACATTATATGCTAAAACAGTACTCATTCCATAAGTAAGACCAGGAACAAGTCCTCCTAAAGCACCTAAAATGCTACTTCTACATATAGTGGCTTTATATCTTAATAATTTTTTAAATGCTTCAAAATAAGACGAAAAGTTTAATTTTTCAAAATTAAATTGTGTATTATATGCTAAAGTATTATTAAGTAATAAAGGAAAAATATACAATGCTATCATAATAGGAAGTAAAGGTAATCCTGTATATAATTCTGGTAATCCAAAAGTTAAGAAAGCACTATGGGTAACAGAGCTCCAACCTACATATGCTAATAAATTTCCAATTATAAACAGTATTAAGTTTATAAATATCTTATTATTACTGAAAAAAATTAACCCAAATATGACAAAACTAAAAACTGTCGCTTGAATATGTGTATTCCAAACTGCATAAACAAAAGGCATTAAAGGGATACATAATAATACAAACGTAATACCAAAAATGCTAGATATCCAACTTGTTATAGCACTATATAAAATTGCTTCTTCTCCTTTTCCTTGACGAAAAAGGGTGTGACCTTCTAAAATAGTTGGTGCACTTGTACTACTTCCTGGTATAGCAAAAAGTATAGAGCTTATAGCATTAAAGTATTGATCAATACTTACTAATGTTACATAAAAGATTAATACATTTATCGGATCAATATGCAATAAAAAAGGAAATGCCATAATCATTATGGCAAATCCTCCTATACCTGGAAGTAACCCACTAATCATACCTAAAAAACAAGCAAGTATGAATATGGTTATAGTTTCAAGCATTATGCAAGAGCGCGGATTCGTTCAACTAGTCTATCAGCGCGTTTAGTAACTTGCTTATACCAACGAGAATCAATCATCTCATCAGCAGCACGATTCCAATCACGAGCATCAACTCCAGCTTTCATTCCTTTAAACTTTGATAGACGGGGACGACCCATATTAAACATCATATTTGCAATTACTCTTTGAGCTTCTTCTGGCAAATCTTCAAAGTCTGGGTAAAGCTTGTTGCAGTCTGACAGGACTGTTTGGATATCTTGCTCGAAGGCCTCATTGCATCGAGACTCATCGACTGGCGTTCCGACGGGTAATCCATGTTCTGGATCGCTCTCAAGCACAAGATGACCAATACCAAAAGTAGGGAGGCCAAGATGATCCAAATAAATTTCATGAACCACTCCTTCATCATAAGCAATTTCCTCTCTTAATTTTTCTAAATCCATTAACTATATCCTTTCTTTACATGTAGTTTTTTAGCATAATAGTCTTCACGATCTTCGTCCATCTTAGTGCGTAGTCGCTCAACTTTTTTTAGTTCTTGTTTATCTAAAACTGTCACTTTTTGTGACCAGTTATCCCTTTTAATGGGAATCATTTGACAAATAGGTGTGCCTGCAGGTATAAAAACTGGGTTTCCGGGTTCTAGCTGTGTATGAATAAAGGGGATGTTAATAACATTATCATAACCATCAGTATCTACTAACCCTACAATAGGAATGATCGGATTTTCAAGTTGATTAATAGGAGGAAGAAATAACATAGAATAATCTTTTGGAGTTTCAATAATCCAAGGATTCATATATTTAAGAATTGTCATATTTTGAAAAACAGCACCCTGAACTTGGCTTCCTGGATGTCTTTCGATAGGTTTCCACATTTCTGATAACATCTTATGATGATCATCAAGATAAGGTAACTTAATACTTCCATCTTCTGCAAGCTCAATCATTATATCCATATGTGCTAAAAGAGTGTATCCAGCAGTCATGGCATCTAAAAATGGGATACATTTCTTAACTGATTGTATTTCTCCTAATTTAGGATCTTGTACTTTAGGTGGGATGTGTTTAAACCAAGAAGGAACTAACTTTTTAGAAGGAAGTGGTGGAAGAACAATTTGATCAGGAAAATCCTTAATCAAGTGAAATTTTACTGTTTTGTTAGTAGGCATGATTTAAGTGTTTGGATTAATAAAAGAAGTTGGAATGTCCCATTCGGACTGAGTTGTTCCGCAATCACAAGTTTCGCACACATCGTTGATGCAGTGAGGACATTCACCACCTAAACAATGGCATTCGTGACCGCAAGTTTTACATGTTTTTTCTGATGTATTCATTCAATACCTCGCTCGTGTAAAGTACAGTTTTGAGTAGGTTTAGACTCCATTTCGAGAGCCCAGTCTAATTCTTGAATCAAACGCTTATACCACATTTTATCGTATTCATCAGAAGCTAAAAGTAAGTCATTTTTAAGTAGAGTGATTCTGGATTCGATATATCGTGTGATAGATGAACCGCCGCGTCTCATTCGTAAAACTTAATTGTTCTGGTACGTCCACCAGAAGTAAAAGTAATTGTAGAGTGTGAATAAACCTGATCAGAAACTGTTTGATAACGAGTAATATCTTTACACTGTTCTTCTCTACGGTAACCTGTTACAACTTGTTTATTTTTACCTGCCTCATTAGCAATAATTGTGCCTACAACAGCTCCTGCAGCTCCACCATTCTTTTCGCCTGGAATATTGTTACCAATAGCTCCACCAATTAGAGCACCGAACAGTAAATCAGTAGTTGAAGCTCCTTGATTTGATTGTCCGTAGATAGGAACATCTATAAGATCACAAGTAGTTTCGGTATAAGGAACTTGTTTAGTTACATTTTTATAGTGGTCTTGTATAGTTGCTGTGGTAGTTTCAGCATATACGTAAGGTAAAGCAGCAAAATAAAATGCTGCAATAAATAAAAGTCCTAAAATTCTAAAAGTTCTATTGCTCATGTTCTACGTTTTATTCCTCTGGTAAGTTTCTGACCTTTTGGAGGCGATTTTTTAGATCCACCAGGTCCTGCCCAATACACTTTGTCAGCCCAATAAGCTGCTGACATTTTTCCTTT
>Ga0102963_1000722_pt1 | contig 14265 bp, 2 predicted proteins | sample SalPon2_C_H2O_MG_2_FD_84522 | JGI IMG/M metagenome (GOLD analysis project Ga0102963, IMG submission 84522) | Salt pond water microbial communities from South San Francisco under conditions of wetland restoration - Salt Pond MetaG SF2_C_H2O_MG | ecosystem: Environmental > Aquatic > Non-marine... | reverse complement strand
TTGAAACAGCAACTAATAATCCTAATTCTGGAGCCCAAGTTATATTAAACCATGCATAATCAGCAGCGCTTACTCGAGTAGTCCAATTTATACCATCTGGACTTGTCATTACACTATTTACTGTTCCTGATATTGAAACAGCAACTAATAATCCTAATTCTGGAGCCCAAGTTATATTAAACCATGCATAATCAGCAGGGCTTACTCGTGTAGTCCAGTTAATTCCATCAGGACTTGTCATTACACGATTATTAGTTCCTGAATCTGCTACAGCTACAAGTAATCCTAATTCTGGAGACCAAGTTATATCAGTCCATTGATTATCAGTAACACTTGTACGTGAAGTCCAAGTAATTCCATCTGGACTTGTCATTACATTATCAAAACCATAAGGTAATAATTGTATTTCACCAATAGATGTATATAAATCACCATTATTCTTAGTAATCACCATAGCATAATATAAGTATTCTGTTGTTGAATTAATGTTTAAATATTTAAACTCATCAACACTTGTAAATATTTGATTGCTAAAACTATATAATAAACTCCAATTAGTATTATCATTACTACCTAAAATTACACCTTCTTTTGGAGCACGATTTAATGTTGTAGAATATCTAGGTTTATATTTAAATATTGATAAAGGAACACTATAAGGTAGTTGTAATTTAATCCATTCTCCAGAATATCCTCCTAAACTATCAGAACCTGTATATTCTCCTGTGCTTGAATTATATCTAGACAAAGAAAGCCATCCATTATTTGTTGTTATTACACTATCAAAAGCTATGTATGCTAATGTGCCACTATTATACTCTGTACTCGCTGATGCTATATAATTTCCTACAGCTGTTACAGTTGTATTTGCTGTCATAGCAAATGCAGGTTCTTTTCTTACTGTGTATGATACGGCAACAAATAATCCTAATTCTGGAGCCCAAGTTATACCATGCCAATTATTATCAGCAGCGCTTGTGCGGGTGGTCCAAGCAAGTTCTTTATTAACTACAGGAGCTATTACGTTTAATCCACCTGGTCCAGTTTCTAAATCTAATCCAAAACTTGCTGATACAGGATTTGGATTTCCGGATATAAGTGCTTTTGTGCTGTAATCACTTATAGAATATTCTGTGTGGTCGTCGTATTTCTTTCTTAGATATTCTTCTACAACTTTAATTTCAGATAATGACAATTCCCTGTCATATACAATTACTTCAAATACTACCCAATCTGATGTTTCAGCTGTGGATGGTGAATAAGTATAATAGCCATAATTTATGGATAATCTTTCATTAGCAACAGGAGTTGTAGAACCTATTGTAAAATCAATTCCATTACCACGATACAATTTTCTTTGGTCTGTAGAAACTACAATCTTTGAACCAAATATGCTTGTCGAAGAAGAAGTTATCCACTCTCCATGCCATGCCACTCCAGACCTACCAGCGTAGAAACCTGATAACCAATTAGAATTAACACCGTCAAATATACGTCGGGATGTACCATTATAATAGGCAACGTGGAATAAAGTATAATTTTGTGGTAATATATTACTTGGGAAACGGATACCAGAAGCAGTATTTCCATATATGAAATATTGTGTGCTATTATTATTTATAGTTCCTCTTATCTCCGTGCAGTGATTTCCGTTTCCTGATATATCTTCCCAACTTGTTCCGTTCCAAGATTTACCTGTATACCAAGCCATTAATCCAGGAATATTTGTAACTACATCTTGTGTAATAACATTATTATAACCAACAGATAAATATCTGTATAATTCACTGGACCAAGATATATCATTCCATCTATTAAAAGGCACATTTTCAATCTTCCAATAAATACCGTCTATACTTAACATAAACTCATTTCCTTCACCAGTTGCTACAAATTGTTTTAATTCACTTACCCATATAACCTTATTCCAACCTCCTATAGGACAATATCTTTGCGTCCAATCTATTCCGTTAGGACTTGTAATCACACCATTATTAATACCTTTTGCTCCTACAGCAACAAATAATTCTAATTCTGAACTATAGCATATACTATTCCATAATACATTATTGGGAGAGTTTTGAGAGGTCCAGTTAATTGAATCTGAACTTGTTAATACTACATTATTATATCCTTGCTTTGATATTGCAGCATATAGTGATTTTTCTGGAGACCAACAAACTGATTGTAATTGAGATGGATATACTGATTCAACTAATCTCCAATCGTTTCCGTTTTCACTATTTATAATATTAGAATTATTATGATAATATACGTTCTTTATTAAATGAGAACTTGTAGCATTTGAAGTAGTACCATTAATTGAAATGTAACTCTCACTTGGATTTAATATTGGTGTAGTATCAGTATAAGATAAAATAGTTTCCTCTTTATCTCTTACAATTCTTGTTAAACTAATTTCAGAATTAGAACTAACATTATCATATTGATAGTATATTTTCATTGTTCTCCAAGACATATCATCTATATCGTATAAACCTGTTTTCGAAGATACTTCAGAAGATTGCTTAAATAGACTTATACGATTTTCATTTCCATTAATATAACTATCAAATCTTACATTATAACCTTCATAATTAACTGTATTTGCAACTATTTCTGTATTCCAACTTTCATTAGTGTTTGATGTATTAAAGCGAATCTCTGTAAAATTACTTCCAGAACCGCTACCAGCCCACATATCAAAAGATATAGCATACTTATTTTGTAAAACTTCAGGATGTTCCCAATATACCGTTCCTGTAGTAAGTGGAGTTATAGAATAATCTGTTAAAATTATTTCACCATTATTTACAGTAGCATTTTGTAATATATTACAATTATCATACAGTTTTTTATAACTTTCACCAACTGCTACAAATAAATCTTGTTCTGGAGAATATATAACATCATTCCATTTATAATAAGTGTTTGGAATTACTAAAGGAGTTGTAAGTATAAAATTACTATTGTTATTATAGTAATATATATCTTTTATTAAATGAGTATTAGTTTCATTAGACGTATTTGCATTAAATGAAATATAACTTTCTATAGGATTTAATATTGGTTCTGTATCTGTATATGATAATATTGTTACTTCTGAGTAACCTACAATTTGTTTCAAACTTATTTCTGATTGTTCAGTAATGTCATTATAATTATAATCTATTTTCATAGTTCTCCAGGACATATCATCAATATTGTATAAACCTATACTTGAAGAAACCTCTGTAGATTTTTTGAATAAACTAATACGATTTTCACTACTATTAATATACTCATTAAATCTTATAGTGTATCCAGTATATTCAACAGTACCTGCTACAATAGAAGGATTTGAGTGTTCGTTATAATTAGATGTATTAAAACGTATTTCTGTATAATCACCCCCAGTTCCATTTCCGCTCCATATATCAAATAATATAGCTTATTGATTATTCAAAGGTTGTGGATGATTCCAATATACAGTCCCTGTTTTAATTGGTTGTTGCACAAAAGATGTAGGTGATGTATTACTATTAAGAACTAATTCATATACACCATAAGATATATTTGAAGTAAATATGAATTCAAAATTACTTGTATTATAGTTTGTTAATACTAATATATCATCGTTACTTGTATAAGCGTTTTGTAATGTAGTATAATTATTATATAATTCTATAAAATCTACTATAACATTAAGCTCATTACATGGAGTCCAATTTATACTATCTGAACTCTTTAATATAACTGATTTTGTTGTATTATTTGTTCCATAATCATAACCAACCGCTACATACTTTTCTTTTTCAGAAGACCAACAAATACTATTATAAATGTTTGTATTATTTTCACTTAATGATAAGTCAATATTACTCCAAGATTTACCATCTTTACTTGTATAGGCATTATCTGTATTACCTGTTCTAAAATGTTTTGATATATCATTGGTAGTAGGTGTATCTGGACCACTAAAAGTAAATCCTATTGATGCACCAACACCTGATTCACCGAATAGTATTCTAATAGGATACATAACTCCTTTTGTTAAAGTTATTGTATTACTTATAATTCCAGTTCCATATAATAAATAATTACCTATTGTATAACCAGAAATTGCATAATCTCCTAACCATATATAAGTGTCGTCATCTGAATATAAATTAAATGTCCAAACTCCTGATGATGATGGAACAAAATATCCTGTAAAAAGATAAGACCAATTATATGAAGAGCTATATAAAAAGTCTATTTTTTCCTTTACAACAACAGTTTCTATGCTATTTTCAGGATTTACATAATCAACATCTCCGTTATGATATCCTAATCTCTTGTATCTATTAAGACCAATAAAACTTTCTCCAAATGCTACAAATTGATTATGGTTAGATGACCAACATGAAGCTGTTAAACTTGTAATATTACTACTAAAATTATTTGATATAGTCCAATCTCCTACTATTCTTTCTCCACGATTATAGTAATATAAATCACTATCATTCTTTGTTATATTAATATAATCTTTTTCAAAGTATTGATTTATCATAGTATTTGAGTTTGTATAAAATTCGTAATTAACATTATTGCTTGTATAATAAAAAGGTATATAATCATTATTATTTATTTTTTCTAATATTAAACCATCGTTTGAACTTGATATAAGTTTAACATCTTGTAATAAAATATAATCTTTTAAGTTTGAACTTTCAAAATACAGATTGCTGTTCCAACGATAGTTAATATTTCCTAAAGTAAAAATATTTGATGATGAAGGTAATATATCACCATTATCTAATGTTAGTTTCCCAAGCGATGTATTGTCTGTTCCAATACCAACATTTCCATTTCTGTCAATTATAAATGGTGTAATATTACAAGTTGTATCATATATATTCAATATTGTATTATCTAATGTATTATGTAAATACATAGACGCTAATGGTAAATTAGTAGCAAAACCAACTCTTCCATCATTTTTAATATTAAATGTAGGAATATTATTAGTATTAAAAATATTAACACTTCCTTTCACAGTTAATCTATCAGTTGTATTTTGTTCTATAGTATCTACTGATAAAAAGCCATCTTTGTTTATAAATACTTTATCTGTAAATTGTATATCATTATTCTTCAATATAACAATTCCAACCTTGTCTTGAGGAGATATACTATCCCCTGAATGGATTAATAAATATGCGTTTTCACCTGGTGTCTCACTTCTATTAACTGCTTCAATTACAAATTTATTATCATTCACTATATACTCGCTTAATGAAATTGTATTATCAGTTGTAATACCGTATATAGATGTATTACTATTATTATTTGTAAGTATAATATTATTATTTGAACCTTCTGCATAGAATGCTTGCACATTACTTCCTTGAGGAATAGACTCTGTAGTAAGATATAAAGTGTCAAGTCTATTTAATGGTTCTGAGTAATGTGTAGTAGAAACTCCTAACGCAAAATTATCGGGAGTCATTAATACTTTTTCTGCTAACATATGAATAGTAGTAAGTCCATAATCCTCTACTGAAATCAGCTCTGCAAGTTGAATATTATAAGAACCTACATTTAAATCATTATACATAATAGCATTACTCGCAAAGAATGTTACTCCATATATATTTGTTACATTTGATAAAGTATTATATTCAAAACTTATAGGATTTCCGGATATATTATCAATATTTTGTGTATCTAAGTTATAAACTTTAATATTACTTGCAGCAATATTATATTCATTAATATCTATTGGTATATTATCAAATATTAAAGAACCATTACTTGTTATTTCGAATAAAGTATTATTATTTGATATACCTTTTATGAATGAAAGCTTATTTGTAGAATTATTAGAAGATAATACATTTTCAAGTTGTATAAAATTATCAGGAATTGTTGTATTTTCATTTCCATATAAATTATTTTTTATTTGTAACATAGAAGTTATATTAGAATTACCATTACCAATACCTATATATCCTTCTTGTGACACTGTTGTATTTTGATATACATTTGAGTTTGTAAAATGTAAAAATCCATTAAAGTAAGGTGTTCTTATACTATCTATATCACCTCTTATCATATATTCTTTATCAGATATACTTGTATCTGTATCAGAATAAACACCCATTGCAATATGACCTTTTGATGTGATTTGAAAAATATTTGATGTATATACATCATTATTAGAAGAATACTCTGATAAAACTTTCAATACTGGTATAGTATCATTTACATCTTTATTAATTATTCTTAAAGGAGATATATTTGCATTATTATTTGTAATTGTAACATTTGATGCAAATAGTTTATTATTTATATATGTGTTATCAGAAACTACAACTGAAGTTAAATTAATAGTATCTCCTACTGTAAAATTATCTATAAGTGTTTGTGCTGCTACATTTTCACTTCCTATTGTGAGAACTGTGTCTGTCATATAAATACCTGTTATACTTGATTCACTATATTCAACACTATTTGTGAATATATTTGAAGAATCTAAAGTTTTTTCAATTCTTATATTTGATTCTGTGTATATACCATAACCTTCTTGAAGGGTTGTTCCAATACCAATACCACCTTCTATATACATTTGTCCGTTATCTTTATTAGATACATATACAATTGGTATATCATTATTTACAACTTGTAATAATATTTGATTACTGTCACTATTTACTACAGAAATATTACTTGTTTCTATATTAAGTGTATTTGTTACACTATCTTTAATCATAGAAACACTATCACTAATAGTAATATTATTCATAGTAAGGTCATTATTAATTTGAATATTACCAACAACTGAAAGATTGTTATTAATTGAAGTATCTTTAGTAAATACATTATTATTTTTTTCTAATTTAGCAATAATATCTTGATTATTACTTATATGAAAATCTTTTTCATAATTTGTAGAAATATTAGAATGTTGTCCTATAATATAATCACCAATTGTTACTAAAACATTATTATTTAAACTATTTAAATCTATAGCATTTGAATTATTTGTAGAAATAGTCAATACCTTATCAGTAATACCTGTTTTAATATTTTCAGGCGGTGAATTGCCTATATAAATTGACATAATCTAGTTATTACTATCCCTTTAAGATAAACTAAGAAAAATGAATATGTTTAAATAACTATTAATAGTTATTTTTATTTATCCACAGTGATAAGTGCATCCTACGAATGCTGCTTTATATACATTACTACCATATGATAATAGTGTATTATAGTCTTCTTGTGTAATAATTGAACCATCTTTTTGTAAATATCTTACTTCATAAGAATATTCATATTCATTTGTATCTTCAAATACAATATTTCCATACTCATCTGTTTCTGGTTCATTTATATTATTTGATGAGTTAGATATTTTAACTTTTTGAATAGGTTGTAAGACAGGATTAAAATCACAATCCATAGTTATTTTTGCAACTGTATAATTATGTAGTATATCATCTTCTTGTTTTTCACCGTATCCCGGAATATCACTTGAGGTAATATATTCTCCAGAATAGATATTTCCATTCTTATTTGATATCCATATAGAACCTTCACCTATTGAGTTAATAAATACACGATTATCCCCTTGTATTTTATTGTATGGTGTTACAAAAGAACCATATTTAATATCTCTTTTATCTGTATCTTCAACAGATGATATAACACCAAATACTGACTTATCTTTATTTTTTAAAGTTATATTTACTATAGGTAGGCTTTCATTAACTGTAATAGCTTTATTACCTGTAACAACACCATTTACCATATTCATATATTTGTTATTATTAGCAGAAACAATTAAACCTTCATATTGTTTTAACGTATCTATATTTATATTTTCAATATGACATCTGTGTTGTCCCGTAAAGTTCATACGTAAATTAGATTCGTAACGTGATATATAAGCACATACTCCTTCGTAATTTAGATTTTTATATGCTTGTGTAAATACTAAATCATTATTGCCATCTTTACCTGTTATAAATATACCCCATTTTTGAACGTCACCTTCAAGTTGAATACCAGGAGATACATTCAAGTTGTGACCCGACGTATTTATAATATTGGGAGATACAGATTGTCTAATAGTTAATCCAGAATTAATAGCAGGTTCTGTTCTAATACCTAAAGAACCTTGAATATATACAATATCATTTTTAGCAGTTAATAATGATTTATTAATTTTTGTTCCTTCTGCAGTCATCACACGATCTCCTGTTCCTGTAGTTGATACAGCAACCAATAATCCTAATTCAGGAGCCCAAGTTATAGCATACCAATTATTATCATTTGTTGAATGCGTAGTCCAATTAATACCATCAGGACTTGTCATTACACGATTTCCTGAACCACTCCAAGAAACAGTAATAAATAAACCTAATTCTGGAACCCAAGTTATACCGTTCCAATTATTATCAGCTGCACTTGAACGTGTAGTCCAATTAATTCCATCTGAACTTGTCATTACTCTATTTCCTGTTCCTGAAGATGCTACAGCAACAAATAATCCTAATTCTGGAGCCCAAGTTATATTATACCAATTATTATCAACTGGATTCGAATGTGTAGTCCAATTAATACCATCAGGACTTGTCATTACACGATTTCCGGTTCCAGATGTTGATGTAGCAACTAATAATTCTAATTCTGAAGACCAAGTTAAACCTATCCAATCATTATCAACTGGAGTCGAACGTGTAGTCCAATTTATACCATCTGGACTTGTCATTACACGATCTCCTGTTCCAGAGTATGCAACTGCAACAAATAATCCTAATTCTGGAGACCAAGTAATTGTAATCCATTCATTATCAACAGGAGTTGAACGTGTAGTCCAAATAATTCCATCTGGACTGGTCATCACACGATTGTTTGTTCCTGTTCTTGCAACAGCAACTAATAATCCTAATTCTGGAGCCCAAGTTATACCCCACCAATTATTATCAACAGCACTTATACGTGAAGTCCAAGTAATTCCATCTGGACTTGTCATTACACGATTTCCTGTTCCTGTATCAGTTGCTACAGCAACAAATAATCCTAATTCTGGAGCCCAAGTAACTCCAATCCAACCATTATCAGCAGCACTTACCCGTGTGGTCCAAGCAAGTTCTTGATTAACTACTGGAGCCATTACATTTAATCCACCACCACCAGTTTGTAAATCTAATCCAAAACTATTAACTGGTTTAGGATTTGGATTTCCTGATACAAGTATTTTGTAACTTCCACCATTAGACACAGCAACAAATCTATAAAGTTCAGGAGACCAAACTATACTACGCCAATAATTTAAATTAGAATGAGTATTTTGTGTAGTCCATACTATTCCGTCAGGACTTGTCATCAATTGTTGTCCTGCAGTATCAGAAGATACAGCAGCAAAAATGTTTATTTCAGGACACCAACATATAGATATCCAAGATTGATCGTCTGTCTTTCGTGCCGTCCAATTAATACCATCCGGACTTGTCATTACACGATTTCCTGTTCCTGAAACTGCTACAGCTACAAGTAATCCTAATTCTGGAGACCATACTAAATCTATCCATTCATTATCAGCAGCACTTGTTCTTGTAGTCCAATTAATACCGTCTGGACTTGTCATTACTCTATTTCCTGTTCCTGATCCTGCTACAGCAACCAATAATCCTAATTCTGAAGCCCAAGTTATACCATACCATTCATTATCAGCAGCACTATTTCTTGTAGTCCAATTTATACCGTCAGGACTTGTCATTACACGATTTCCTGTTCCTGTATCAGATACAGCTACTAATAATCCTAATTCTGGAGCCCAAGTTATACCGTACCATTGATTATCAGCAGCGCTGGTTCTTGTAGTCCAAGTAATACCGTCTGAACTTGTCATTACGCGATCTCCAGAACCTGAATATGCTACAGCAACTAATAATCCTAATTCTGAAACCCAATTTACAATTCGCCAATTATTATCAACAGGTGTAGTACGTGTAGTCCAATTTATACCATCAGGACTTGTCATTACACGATCTCCTGTTCCTGTATCTGATACAGCTACAAATAATCCTAATTCAGAAGCCCAAGATATACCAACCCAATTATTATTAACAGGTGGTGAAACTAAACTCAAGTTATTTACAACCCTATCTGTTGTGCTATTGTAATATATATCTGAATTATTTATATTTAGAGAGTTTTTGGGTATCATATTATCATATGTATTCATCATCTCATTTGAGTTTGTGTAATATTGATAATATTCACTTGTATTTGAATTATAGTATTGGTAATTAATTAATTGCTGTTTTATAGGTTCTTTTATTTTAATACCTCCGATTTCATTATTTTCTAAAGTAATCCCATTTATATCTATAAAATTAGAAATATAAACATTACTCCAAGTATTATTGTCATTTCCTAATGTATATACTCCATTTTCTCCTGGTATAATATCTCCTTTAATTATTAGTTTTGCATTTGTATTATTAACAGTTCCAATACCAATCATATTATTTTTATCAATTATAAACTCTGTATTATTTGTATTCGTATCATATACTACAAAATAATCTTGATTAGAAGTTGTTGTATTGATATGTAATCTTGATTGACCTTGTTCTGTTCCAAAACCAATATTTCCGTTATTTTCAATTATGAATAATGTTTCATTTGAATCATTTACAATTCTTACATCTCCTTTTACATTAAAATTATCTTCTAAAGATGTGCCATTATATCCAACAGATATTTTTCCAACTTCATCTATAAAGAAATTATTTGCAATATTTATTTCATTATTCTTATTAATACTCAAAGCACAATTATTATTATTTACATCAATTGTATCTTCTGTAACTTCATCATTAAAAGAAGTAATATAAATAGATGCATTTGTATCAGCGATTGAAGAAAGATTTTTAATACCTATTTGAAAGATATTGGAATTAACATTAAACTCTTGGTAAGTTTTAGCGTTTCTTTGTAAGAATATATCACCATCTAATATTGTAATTCTATTATTTTGATTATTTACAGTATTTCTAATAGTGCTATTTTCACCTAAAATATGTAAAGCACGTATATCACTTACATCACGATTTGTATTTAAATAAACACCTGTTATTCTACTATTACTGTAACTATAATGATCTGTCCCCACATTTATAGCAATTCCAGTTGCATTTGTAAGCATTTTGTCATTATCAAAATATAATTCAGAATAATCACCATCTTTATATACACTAACAACATTTGTAGATAAATTAGCAGCATTTACAGTTCCAGTAATTGTTAATTTTCCATCTATATACACATTACTTGAACTTATAAAACCTATATCCATATGAGAAATATTAGATAGTGTAGAATTATAAAGATTAATAATGTTACTTGAAGATTTTATTGTATCTATATTTATATTTGGAGCATAAATATTACTTGCTACTATATTATATCCATTATCATATTCTTGAATAAAGTTGAATGTAGCATTACTTGATATTTCAAATATACTATTATTAGAAGATAATACTTTCATAAATGGAATATTTGTTCCATTATTTTCAAGTTTTAAAATAGAGTCTGGTTTAGTATAATTATCATTAATTTCAGTATAATTATTTTTTATTTCTAAGAAACCTTTTGGTATTTGAGTTCCAATACCAATATGACCGTCTTGTGTTATTGTAAAACTTTCTTTATCAATATTACAGTTTGTAAAATTGATAAAACCATTAATATAATCTAATTTATCATCTCTAACATCACCTCTTATCATATATTCCGAATTAGTATTTTCAGGGTCTGGATAAAGACCTCCTAATGTTATATGTCCTTTTGCGGATAATTGAAAAATATTTGATAAATTACCCCTATCATTTGTAAATTCAGATAATACAGATATCGGATTTGCTGTATTACTATTCACAAATAAGCCTTCTTCTGTCAAACCTTGTTTTATAAGTAAAGCAGGATAATTTGTATCATTATTAATATTAATAAAACTTGTAACATTAAGATTGTTAGTATCTAACCGTTCATTAACAGTTAGTGTATCAAGATTTAATTCAGTACCTAAACTATATTTGTTAATAATAACTGAATTATCAGCAGTTAAATAAAGAGTCTCTTCTGTAAAAGATATACCTGATATACTTGTTATATCTCTATTACTTATTTTATTTGTATATATATTTGAAGTATATGTATTTGCATTAACTAATACATTTGAAGATACAGTTATACTGTCATTAATACTAGGTTCTGTACCAATACCTAAATTACCTTTTATATATATTTCTCCATTATTGGAACTTGATATTAAAAAGAGTGTATTAAAACCATTTTCATTATTAGAACCTAATACCAATACATCTTTATTAATATCTGTAAAAATATTTATATTACTAGCAAATAAGCTATTAGTATTTATATTTCCATCATCTGATATATTTATTACATCAGTAATAGTATTAATTTTACCAGTAATAGTAATATTATTTGAAATTGTTATATTACTTGTTATATTTACATTACTTGTAATGAATACTTCTGGATAAAATGTTATATTATCATTTTTAAAAGATACTAAATCTATATTTGCTGTTGATATATTAAGTATTTTATCTATATTAGAGGTCTGTCCTAACGTAAAATCTTGTATATTTAGATTTACTTTATTTGTTCTAGATTGTAAGTTTAATACATTTGAATTATCTGATTCTATACGAAATACTTTATTAGGATTATATATCGCATTTTTACCTATATGGATAGACATACTATTTCTATTTTGTTAATCCTCTTAAGATAAACTAAGAAAAATGAAAATGTTTAAATAACTATTTATCCGCAATGATAAGTACAACCAACAAAAGCTGCTTTATATACTTCCTCATTATTATTTTGTTTCTCTAAATACTCTTCTTCTGTAATTTCTATACCATCAATATTAAGATATCTAATATTATATTCTGATTCTAAGTCTTCTGTATTTTCCCAAACAATATTTCCATATTCATTTAATATATTATTACCATTTGCATCCTTTTTTATTCTTCTAACTGGTTGTAATAATGGGTTGAAATCACAATTCATAGTAATTTTAGCAACTGTATAACTATATAGTATATCATCTTCTTGCTTTATACCATATCCTGTAATAGATGATGAAATAATAAAATCACCTGATTCTAAATTACCATTTTTATCGATAACCCATATTCCACCTTCTCCTACAGAATTAATATAAACTCTTGTATCACCAGTCTCTTTATCATAAGGAGTTACAAAGTTACCATAGTTATCTGCTCTATTTTTAGGATCTTCTACATCAGATATTATACCGAATACAGTAATATCTTTTTCTTTTGATGTTAAACTAACAACTGGAAGACTTTCATCAATTGTAATTGCTTTATTACCACTTACTAATCCTCCAGACATACTTCTATATTCGTTTTTATTCGCTGATACAATTAATCCCTTCATATTTTGTAATTCTGTATATGATTTATTTTCAACATAACATCTGTGTTGTCCTGTAAAGTTTAACTTATTATCTGTATTTGTATTGTCTATATATCCTGCTACACCAACATAATTATCATTTATAGCAGAAGATGCAAATATTAAATTTGTATCTGGAGAATAGTTAGTAAATATACCCCATTTATGAGTGTCTGTAGATATTTCTATTCCAGGTGAATGTAATAAAGTATTTCCGGAAGCACCAGTAAATCTAATATCATTTTGGCTAATAGGTTGTATAACAGTAACCCCTGAATTGATAATAGGTTCGGTTCCAATTCCTAAAGGTCCATTTATTTGTGATTTATTATTTTTAATAGATAGAATTGATTTCTTTATTTTTGTTCCTTCTGCAGTCATTACACGATCTCCTGTACCTGTTTCTGAAGTTGATACTAATATTCCTAATTCAGGAGCCCACGCTATACCCCACCAATGATTATCAACAGTTGGACTATAACGTGTAGTCCAATTAATACCATCAGGACTTGTCATTATACGATTATTAGTTCCTGTTCTTCCAACAGCAATCAATAATCCTAATTCAGGTACCCAACTAACTTTCATCCATTCATTATCAGCAGCACTCGAACGTGTAGTCCAATTTATTCCATCTGGACTTGTCATTACACGGTCTCCTGTACCACTCCAAGCAACAGCTACAAATAATCCTAATTCAGAAGCCCAAGTTATACTGATCCAATAATTATTATTTGTTGAACGTGTAGTCCAATTTATACCATCAGG
>Ga0102963_1000721_pt1 | contig 14289 bp, 26 predicted proteins | sample SalPon2_C_H2O_MG_2_FD_84522 | JGI IMG/M metagenome (GOLD analysis project Ga0102963, IMG submission 84522) | Salt pond water microbial communities from South San Francisco under conditions of wetland restoration - Salt Pond MetaG SF2_C_H2O_MG | ecosystem: Environmental > Aquatic > Non-marine... | reverse complement strand
TGCGTACAACCAGACCTTGGGATACCGCGTTAAGCGATACCAAACATGGGAAGTATGGCAAGTGTGGTGACGATTCACTCAACAGGCGGGCGTTCGGGGGCTGTGTTGAGATTTTAACAGGTTTATCAATTCTTCTTTTTCTTCAAAATCTACCTCAGTTGACTTCATATTGTGTGAACTAAATTGACTTTTCATAAAATTAATAGCTGTATTAATTGACTGCCAGTTATTATTCATATAAATACCCCAAACATATTTACCACTTTTTTTATAATTCATTTCTATTTGTTTTGTAATAGTTAAAGATAGTTTGTAAAAAATGTCTAAGTAGTTATGTAAATTACTAATATCGCCTCTTACTGAGTTATAATATTCATATAATAATTCGTTGAAAATTTTTTCTCGTACACTTGTTACAAATAAATAATTTTCATAATAAGTGTTATTAAGCACCTCCTGCTCATTTTCAAAAGACTGCACTGTTCCATGTACAGAATAAACTTTTCTAGTTTTATATCCCCATTTTTTTATCCAATCTTCATCATTTGCAGGTGAGTTTGGTAAAAGTATGAAAGGATAATAGTTAATTTTTGGAACTCTTAATTCTGATAATTCTATTAATTGTTCTAAATGTCTTTTAGTAGTCATAAGAGGTAAATCAGAAATTATCTCTACAGTTACTTGTGGATCATGATTATCAATAATATCTTTTATTAATTTTTTATGTTCTATCCACGGTACATCAGGTCTATTAATTGCGTCTCTCGTGTCTTTGAATATTGATTGAATTGCAAATTTTCTGGTTGAGTAGTCATGATGTTTATTTGAATGTTCATGTACAATGTGTTTTTTCATTAAAGAAAATACTATATCTTTTTTAATTTTACTCCAGTTGGTAATTCTTACTGATAAGTCTTTACTTATCATGTAAGTTAATAATTCATGATCATGTTTTATTAATCCATAGTTTGCATTAACTATCTGTACTCTAACAGAGTCACGCATAGAACTTATAAAATCAACTTCTTCTTTAATGATTTCAGTATCTCTAATAGATAATTTATGGTGAAGTCCCGAAGACCAATCACAAAAGCTACATTTATAAGGACAACCTCGGTCAGTCTCATAAGGAAGCATTACCTTTTTTCCTGGTTTAGCAATTTTTTTAATGTCGTTTTTTAATTGATTTATTACTGTTTTATGTGTATATATTTTATAGGGTTTGTAGTTTTCATACTTAAATCTTCTGTAAAAACCTGAGTTGGTTTGTGTGGCACAGTTTAATCCTGCGGTAATTTCGTTAGTATTTTTATATCTCTCATATAAGTCATAAAAGGCTTCTTCACCATCGCCATAAATTACCGCATCAAAAAAAGGATAAGTTTCAAAATTTACTTTTATATTTTTTCCATCTATGTTTGGTCCACCACCAATAATTTTAATTCGATTATTTTTAAGTTTTAGTTTTTTGCATAAGTCTATCATTTTTTGCTCAGTCCACACGAACATAGGAACTAATAATAAATCTGGCTCATTTTTGATAATTAATTTTACGCACTCTTCAGCAGATTCCCATTTATAAATTGGCTCACACCAGTCTATCTGATTATCTGGGTAAGAACTATCACAAAATGATCTAAGAAAATAATATATAGGTCCAATGCTCGGCTGATTATCGAGCTCATACACATAACTTAAAACTTGTACTTTCATAGTTTAATTATAATTACAATAGTCTGTATGTCCAACTTTCTTTAAAAACACACTTGATTCACGCTTAATTTTTTGATATATTCTATTCATAAGATAAGAAATGGGGTATGCCAGTATTCCGCCCCACCGCTGAATTAGATTCGGGTGAAAAAGTATTGGTATAACAATGGAGATGGTAGTTTCGGTAAGGATAACCTACTTAAAAAAACCTTCCACAAAGTCCAAGGGGAAGTGCTGCAAGTAGACGAAAGCAAGGCAGACTAATGATACATACAAACGGGGTATGTTAGGTCGTTTCAAAATCAACCTTCGCGAGTAGAGAACGCACTCTTCCCCCTGATTTTTGAATTGCTTGTAGGTTAATTTTTTGATATTATTATTTATAAGATGAGGGAAGGGAACGCCTCTTGACTGTTCCTTAATGTTTCAGAGCTAATGAGGTGAATTATGGCTGAAGCAACCCAAAAGACTGCTAACTATTCAGCAGAAATGGTCGATCACATGATCGAAATGTACAACGAACTTGGCAACGATGGTCTTGACCAAATTGCTGAAGAAATGGACAAATCAGTTCGTTCTGTTCGTTCCAAACTTGTTCGGGAAGGTGTGTACATTGCATCACCTAAAAAGACTGCCGCACGGCAGGATGGTCCGAGCAAGAAAGAAATCCTTCGGGATATTGAATCTGTCGGATTCGATGTATCAGGCTTTGAAGGTGCTACAAAAGCAGCACTGACTCGCTTGATGGGTGTAGTAGCCCATTAAGGCTACTACTCAAGCCTGGTGTGGGCTTTATAATACACACGGGAAGATGAGTTACTCATGAGTCTCTCATCAGGTATGTTGTCGAGGTTGGTGCCAGCATACCACTAAGCCCTACTCAGGCTGACTACGATTGAGTGGTCTATGTAACAAACGAAAGGGTCGGGGTAGGCAGAGTTTTTATAGTGTGGGTAGCTCCCACATCGAAGTGTGACTGAATATTCCCTTGTCAGGGGGAAAAGGTAAGCCTGGGGAGTGGTACTCCTGCCGAACCAGCAAACAGGCTGTGGCTGCGATAGTATTTAGATACTGAATAGTGGCTTGTGAGTAAAACCGATTCTCATCACTTCACATCGCTACTTGAGGATGATCTAATCCTAAGATGCTGAGATTAACTCGGCAATGGGAGTAACCAATCTCTCTCGTCAAGTAGTCCCTTGTCTCTGGGGCATGTCATGTTAAATCGGGCTAAAACAGGGAGTCGGGGAGGCGTAAAATGGGCGTCTCGAATAGATGGCGAGGTTGGTGGCGTCTATTCATTTCTCTACTAGAGTGAACAATTCTAGAATTATGTTAGCTCGACATAGAGAACCATCGTCAAGGGGAAGTTCTCATTTTATGACTGCTTCCTATCAAAGTGTCTGTGTTGGCTTTTCACTACAATGCAGGGTGGTCATATCTCGACAATTCACTACCAGAGTGTGATAAAAGTAAAATCTCGAAGCAGACGAACATAAGCCTATGTAGATCGTACAATCTTCACCTTATGCTGCTTGAGTTGATTTAGCTCGACGGAGCGTACAATCTGGATACTCTTGGAAGGAGTGGGCATAGCGCGTCCACTCCTTTCTTGCTTTTTGGGCTTTAATTTGATATATTTATCTATAATGAAAAAAAGAGGAGTAGGCAAAATGGAAACGACAATTACAAAGGCACGGGCTTGTAAAACTTCAGCAGAACTGTATGCACTTGCAGAAGAATTATCACAGGCTGTTAGTGATTCTGAAGAAGGACTTGAGCGGGCTGAATACGCATTTGACTGGGCAGCTATTGAACACTATGTTGGACTTGTGGCTCACTGGAAATATCTTTACAAGACTATTTATGGTTGGGCGAGAGATTTAGATGAGAAAGAAGTTTATGAGTTTGATGAATTAAAAATACAGTGGGAGTTGAAAAATGGCTTATCATTATAGTAGTATTGAAAAACTGTTTGTAGAGGCAGGTAAGGATCAATCTCTTTCAGATATCAGCACCTACATTCATCGACTCACAACTGATGAGCGACTACGGTTGAGAACTATGATGGGAACGATTGAGGCAGTTATGGTTGATATAGAATACGAACAAATCTTTGGAGGCAAAGATGAGTGAATATACAAAACAACTTTCAGCTAAACAGTTGATTGAGTTTATTGCGAATGATAGTGTAGAACTGTCTCAAGACAAGATTCATGCGCAGAGAGATGAATATATTAAGATTTGTCGAGAATGGTTGGAGGCAAAGATGACAAAAAAAATTGAAATTGCTGATGATGAAATTGCTATCATTTGGAGTGTTGAGGATATCAAAACACAGTGTCCTTGGTTGAGCGATGATGACGCTTATGAAGTGCTATGTCGTTTGGATCAAAAGCATGATGCTTCAATCGGCATCAACTGGGATGTAATTGATGTAACCGCAGATATAATGTTTGGAGAAAAGTACGATGGCGTTGATAAGTCTAACTGGTAATCAAATTGATGATGTGGTCAAGCGTGAACTGTTTGTTCGTATGTGTGACTATGCCTATTCATACGATACACCAGATGTAGAAGAAGTGCTAAACTTCTATAAAGTTTGGTCATTCTATGCAGAGTCAGGTGATTATCGTATCTTGCGTGAAGAACATCCTGAAATACAAAAGATTGTTAATGCTGCACGATAAATTTAGATTATACTTTTCAAATAAAACTGATAAGGAGTTTTATATTGATTTTATAACCTATGACTCTGATATTGCTAAAAGATGGTTTTATTGTTTGAAAAAACAGTGTGAAGAAATTGACTCTAAAATAAAAGAACCAGATAGGCTATATAACTTCCCAAACGATGGTTGGGATGAAAAGAGAATGGTCAACGAATTGAATTTATGTATAAAATATATAAATTCTTCAAATGAAGTAATTAAACATAGAGCTTACACTGGTATGTCTCAAGATCATCTTAATATTCTTCATCACTATTTTGAAATTTTAAGAGGCGGTACATTGTCTGTAGCAGAGTATTATTCTTCAGCAACTCCTAATCAACAATTTGCTCTAGATAGGTACAATGTTTTAATACACAGATTAGAGAATTATTACCGTAACAATAAACTTTTATATATTGCTCCTCGAATTGTTTGTACATTTAATAATAGAATTAGACATAACTTATTAGATGATGATTATAAATACTTTACCTTTTTACGAAACTTTGGTGAAGTCTACATTAACTATTGTGAGGTAGGAAAACCGTTATTTGACTTATTTAAAGATGGTGATGATGTAGCAGGTGAAGATAATATTCGACCTTTAAGATTTTATAGTGCAGATTTTACAGTTTATTTTCACGATAGATCACAAGAAAGTGTTAATTCTTTTTTGTCTGACATGAATGATTGGTGGGATAGAAACAACAATTATTTATCTGCATTAGGTTTTAGAAAAGATGACCCTAAAAATGCTTTAGGTAACATTCCTGTAGCTAAATTAATAAATAGTTTTGATCATGATTACCTTGTTTCACAACTCTCAGGGTGCTTGATGAAAAAAGTAATGATAATTTAACAAATCTCCCAAAAGGTGGTAGGCATGATGATATGGTATTTTAGAAAAGATCACGAACTCGACTGGGAAGCGAATCAGTTTCTTGCCGCATCTCAAGGATTAGATGTGCAGGTAGTATGTCCGAGTGAGGTTGATATTATTGTCACTCGTTCTGACCGTCGTTCTATTCGTTTGAATAACGAAATTGTTCAACTACCAAAACTTGTGTTTGCTCGTACAGGGTCTGGTAGTGGTTATCAAGCACTATCAGTTCTTCGTCACATGGAACAACTTGGCGTTCCTGTTGTCAATTCTGCACAGTCTATTGAAACTGCAAAAGATAAACTACACTCAACACAACTGTTAGCAAGCGCAGGTATCCCAACTCCTCGCACGATGTTAGCTCGTTTTCCTGTGAAGGTTGATGTGATAAAACGACAGATTGGTTTTCCTTGTGTAATCAAAGTGTTGTCAGGCTCATACGGCAAAGGAATACATCTTTGCTCTAATGAAAAAGCACTTGAAGAACTAATGGAGTTTGTTTCGTCATTAAACTCTCCACTAAACATTATTATACAAGAATACATTGATACTGCGCCAGGACAAGACCTCCGTGTGTTTTGTGTTGGCGATAGAGTGATCGGTGCGATGAAGCGCTCATCTACTGATGGAGACTTCAGAGCTAACATTACTCGTGGAGGTGTCGGTGATGCCTATAAGGTGACACCAGAGATTGAAGAAATTGCACTTAACACAATGCGTTGTCTTGGATTGCAGATTGGTGGTATTGATTTGTTGTTTGACAAACAGTCCTTTAAAGTATGTGAAGCTAACTCTGCTCCTGGCTGGATTGGTTTTCAACAAGCCACTGGCATTGATGTTGCTACTCATCTTGTTGAGTTTGTTAAAGAATCTATTTGAACCCTTAAAGAGGTATAGTGTAATGACCGCACGACAGTCTCCAAAACTGTAAGACATGGTTTGACTCCATGTGCCTCTGCCAATCTACCCTTGCTTCATGCCTATCAATCTGATATTATATAAACATAATCGAAACAGGAGTAGGCAAAATGGCGACAGCATATCGAGTTTTGAAGAACACAGCAAAAGCGGGCAATGCAATTATTGGAGCAGGTTGTTATTCTGCTGTGCTTCAGCAGGGTAATGCTCATGAGGGTAAGGTAATCAAAATCGCCAACACTACGATGGATCCGTGGTTAGACTACTACAATGAGATTATAGCCCCAATGAACACTAACTGCCATACTCCAGAAGTGTCAAAAGTGTATGTAGATGAAGCAAACGACTACTATGTTGCTAACATGGAAGAACTTGACCCAGAGTGTTACGATCTTGAAGATGATGGTGACTTTGACAAATACACACTTGCTGAAGATATTTCTCAACTCATCATCGGTGAGATCACTCAATCAGAGTTTGAAGGCGCTTGGGCAGAGTATCGTTGCGTTTTGTTCCCTTGGGGGTTCGGTGAGTTTTACAAAGTTGTAGACGCACTCATTGATGGGACTGATTGTCTCACTTCTGAAGATGAACTGTGCAACGAACAGCCTGAAGAAGAAACGCGCAAACTTGACATTCATGCTGGCAACATCATGTTTCGTCGTGGTTGTGTAGTAATTACTGATCCTTGGTGCAGCCTTGCGGTTGACGATCATCCATCAATGGAAACTTATGTAGAGGAATCAAATGACAAAGCAATCAATGAAAACTACTACATCTGATAGAGAAACTTTCACTGTACCTGAAGGCTATGCGATGGCTGGTACTGAGTTTTCTATATCTGACATTGAGGTAGACGATCATCCTGACGGCTCAGGTGACGGCATCTTGACCTATGAACTGTACCATGAAGATGATGTGGATGGTAAAGAACTCGGCAAGATTGTTAATGAAGTGATATTAGACGCATTAAAGAGACAAGCAAATGACACTAATGATTGATCCTCCTGCAGGTTGGAAGTATGGGTTTCCTAAACCTCTTCCCGATGAGGTTGAAAATGTTAAAGAGTGGTTATTAGAGCAGGGATATCCACAACGAGAAATTGATTTGTGCGGGAAACACTTCTATTACAGAACTTGGGAGCAAACAGATGACGCTAATTAAAATTGAACCAACCTACAAAAAATCTACTATTGAGATTGAGTTTTTTAATCGTGAAGATGGCACTCAAGTTGAGGTAGAAACTGGTTGGCGTTGGGGAACATTCTATGCTGATGTAACTGACGAAGAGATGGACGAACTCAAAGAGCATAATGAGGCTAACAAAGATGGTTCTTCTTGGGATTCTTTTGAGATCGGCGCACTCACTGATTTTCAGATGGATAATACTTGGGACGGTTGCTGGATGGACTTTCGAGTTTGGAACAAAGACTGGACTGAAGAACAGCGTGATGCTCTACGAGAAGAAATTGAATTAGCCTGTGAAGAAGGTGATTGGTTTGAGTGGTTAGAAGAACACGATTTTTCACCTTGGGAAATGGAAACCTATATTGTAGGCGAACTTGATATTGAACTGATAGAGAAACTACCTTATGATTAAGATCAAATATTGGGATTGGTATTGGATTAGTTGGTTCAAAGGTTGCCCTTTTCAGTGGGGTGAATTTAGATTTAATAGTGGCAATCCGTACAAGAGTTACCGCTTTGGACCAATCTTGGTTCGTGTATTTTATTAGGGAATAGTATGATTTATTTAGATGTTGATGGAGTGATTGCAGATTTTGAGATGGGCATTCGTGCGCTTGGTTGGAACAAATCGCTCGACTTAAAACAAGACAGAGCACCAGGCGAACTTGAACGATTTATGGCTCACAACTACGAACAAATCTTTCGTACTGCTCCACCAACTAATCATATGCGATTCTTTCAACAGATGTATCAAGTTCAAAACTCACTTGGTGAAAAGCGTATGCTATTACTCACAGCAATGGGGTCGCACTACAAAAAAGAACACATTCAAACTGTAAAAGAAAATAAGTATTGGTGGCTGGAACAATTTGGTTTCCAGAGGGAGGACATCATAATCGTACCTCAAGCGGCTGACAAACTCGAATACTGTCATCCAGGAGATGTACTATACGACGATAAGCGTTGGACTATTGAACGCTGGAATCAACTTGGTGGGCATGGTTTTCTTGTCTACTATCAACCCTCATGGAGTTCAAATGAAAACTAAACTATTCTTAAAACACTTTGGTAACAATGTAATGCAGATTTGCATCTTATTTTTAGTAATGGCTATTTGCGGAGTTGCTGCCTATTACATCTTTGGAGTTGATCCTATTTTTGGGTTGATTGCTTTTATGTTTGCAATGCTTGGTTACTTTGTAGTGCAACGCTCTCTTGAACAAGCGACAAGAGATATCAACAACGACTTCTAACTCTTACCACTTTTCAATTGCTCACTCCTCCTTCTTTTGATATAATGGGTGTATCAAGAAAGAGGAGTAGGCTATGTATTCACCAAAATTTTATCAACCAACTGTTGAAGAAGATAGTTGGTATCTGCAATATCAAGAAATGATGCACCTTCAGTGGGAAGAACAACCACCATATAACTATCAAAGTCCAATGGCAAAATTCAAACAACGCATAGAAGAGGATCGTAACGATGACAGATAATTTTACTACATGGAAACGACAAGTAGATCGTCACTTGATTGCTTGTTTTCACTTTTCATCTGATGATTTGCCTGATGCTAATTGGGCAGACTATCATGAAAATGAACTTGATCCTGTTACCGCAATTGAGTGTGCTATTGATGATGCTTGGTATGACATGGGCGATATGTGGGCAATCTGGAGTGAGTATAGGTGGGAGACTGTGTAATGACTAATGAAGTAGTAATGGGCATCTTTACTGGCGGCTTAGGGATGCTTTTTATAGTTATTTTTGGGATGATACTTGCCACCAATGCACAGCGTAAAGAACAGCGAATCAGAAATCTTGAAGATACAGTGTTTGAATTAAAAACATCTATCGCAAGACTGTCGGAGGCTAAAAAATGAGTAATGTAATCTATCACGACTTTACACCAAAACCAAAAGAAGATAATGTAATTGAACTGCAACTTGAGTCTGGTCGCACTTTTGTATTCACTCCAGAAGACGAGATTACAGATGAAGTGATGTTTGATATTAATTATGTAGTTCAACCTTGCCTCTTTGGATGGGAAGCAATTATCTTCAAGGATTGGTCTTACAAGCCTTATCCACTTCCAGAGTTCTTTCACTCTCAAGTTGCGGCAGAGGCTACTGCAGAAGCACACAGGCTTGAAGAACTCATGAAAGTTGAATCAGCTTTTGATTTGATTCTTGATGATTTAGAAGATGAGTAACTTTAATAAAAAAATGGCGCAACTAACTAAAAACAAGGGAACTGATGAGGTGGAACAGGTGAGTTTAACTGAAAAACTACAAAATACCTTGAAAGAGCTGAAAGAAGTGATGGAGCAGCGTCGTGAAAAGGTAGAACAACTGCATCGTGAGATTGCAGAGATCGAAAAAGAAAATGAACAATTACAGGCAACTATTGAGAACTTATTGGAGGGTTTCTAATGTCAGAATATGAAGGCGTAACCATTGATTGTGGATTGAAGATCAAAAACGGACAGATTGTGACTGAACCGCAGTTCGATCAGGAGGCAACCAAAGCACGGATTCAAGCCTTGCAGGTAAAGCAACCTTGGACTATAGCAAAAGAGCGTGCTCGTGCTGAGGCGTTGGCTAAAAAGCGTAAGTAATGATCACTCTTTGGTTTGAATCAGTTGATAAGGAAGAATGGACTGAACAGATGGACACAGTAGAACAAGCTGTGTCTGTCATTCAGTACTATATGGGAACACCAGAGGTTGGAGCAGGATATGCTATTTCTGGAGATGGTGTTGTAAAGTGTTCACTTGAAGGCGCCACATGGGAGGAACTTGGTTATGGCTACTGATGAAGAATTAAAAGAGTGGATTGGAAAACCACGCTTCAAGAGGCGTGTGACCTATGCCTACTCACCACAAATGAACGCGTTCACATTCTTTACTCCCACTCGTGGAGGCAGATCAATGGAACCAATTGGTGTGTTCACTCCACTTCACAAATCAGGCATCACCTATGATGTGCAAGGCGTTGTAGAAGATATTGCTGAACACATGAGTCTGTTTGACAATCATGACTATTTTGACATAGAAGCACAAGATGATGATTGATGTTTGTTGCTCAATGCTTCAATTTATGAGATAATTATGCACAATCGAAATTTATCAGAGGCAACTATGACTAGAATCACAATAAAAGAAGCATTTGACGTTCTAACTAAATCCTACGAAGCTGGTGACTTTGAAAATTTCTGTAAATCTGACATAAATAAAGGACTAACTGGTTTACTTCTCGAAAAAGCCCTTGGTATACCTGCAAGTGGAGCAAATATTGATTGCTCTGATGGAGAAATTAAAACTTTTCAAGTTAAAAAACTAGCCTGTGGTACTCTAAAAACTGATCAAACTATTGCAGTTAGCATGGTAGATATCTGCCATGTTAAAGAACATGATTTTGACAACAGTAAGTATGCAGAAAAATTAGAAACAGTATTATTTGTACCAAAATGGAAAGAATCAAACGGTTTGGCTAGTTTTGGTCGTCCTAAACTTGTGTGTTTAGCAAAAGAATATCCTATTTTATGGCAACGAATCCGTGATGACTATAATATGATTAGAGATATGATGATCCAAGGTGAAACAATCTCTGGTTCTAACGGAATTATACTACAAAGCAGAACTAAAGGTCCTGGTCATGGTTCTACAAGTCGTGCATTTTATCTCTTGCCTCATTTCTTACCAGAACTATTTACTGGTATGAAAGGTACAACACTTACTAAGCGTACACCAGAGCGTAAAATTTGGTGGGATAAGTATAAGGAACAAAAAACTAATGAGCAGACAAAAACAGGGTGTGCGGCTTAACGCTACCGACTTCTATCCAACACCCTCTTGGTGTTACAAAAATCTCGATATTGACTGGTCACAATTCACTTCTGCACATGAACCGTGTAGAGGTGATGGTCGTATTTCAGACTGGTTGAGCACGATGATGCCTACTACCTACTCTGAAATTCGAGAAGGCAAAGACTTTTTTGAGTGGCAGGATTCAACAGATTTAATTCTCACTAATCCTCCATTTTCCTTAGCCCAAGAATTTATTGACCATTCCATCGCTCATGCACAAACTGTAATGATGCTACTTCGCATCAACTATCTTGGTTCAATCTCACGACACGATTGGTGGAAGCAAAACTCTCCCACTTCACTCTTTGTACTCTCAAAGCGTCCATCGTTCACTGGTAAAGGAACTGATGCCACAGACTATGCTTGGTATGTGTGGGATAAAACTGATCGTATCACGCCTGGAGTTCATTTTGTGACTCCTCCAACTCGTGAACAAGGTGCTGAAGATAATCGACTGTGTGCTGAGGCACTTGCAAATATGGAGAATTAGATGATTGATGAACAAAGACCGATTAAAATTTTTACTGATGAGCGAGTCTATGTATTTCCTAAAGGACGCAACCTATTAGTTTCTCCAGTCCGATGGGGTAAAACTACGCTACTAGCAAAAGCCGCTCGTCAGTTAACTGCAACTGATAATGCGATTTGTTTGTTTGTGTCTCCAAACTTAAATAACTTACAAGAAGACTGGGTAGATAAACATTCTGCTCTCAACCGTTTAGATCAACAAAATCTTGAGTGTGCTTTTCTAAAAAAGAACTACCACACCTGGACTCCTGATCTGCTTTCAGACAAACCTCTCAAGAGAATTTACTCTACCAATAAACATGTCAAATGGTTAGACGAGTTGTTAGAGCATTTGAAGGCTATTCATGATATTAAAGATAAAATTACTAAACATATAGTGTTTTTAGTTGATGAAGTTCACGGAATTGCGAGTGATGCAGAGTCTAATCACAAGTTGCGTCAGTGTATTGATTTGATGGAATCATTAGGAACTGTAATTGCTTCAACCGCTACTCCTCATCGTGTGATTGGTCATGAGGACTGGACTAATCATATCAATATTGAGTATCCTGATGGAGTACTCAAACCTCATGAAACTCCACTAGCAGAACTAAGTGAACAATCAATTTTTGACTTAAAGAAGTGTATTAAAATACCACAAGAACTCATTGATTTGATCGAGAAGCATAAGCAACCCACTTGGAATATTTGTCCTGTGGTAGGTCAGCGACAAATCAACTGGCACAAGTGGTTTATTCGAGAGATGAAAACACACTATCCTAATGCAGAGTTTTTAAGAATTTCAGACGGTGAATACTCTCTTTTGCAAAATGGAGTTGAAGTTTCCTTAAAAAGAATGTTTAATCGTCCTATTACTTCTGTACAGCAAGCTGTTGATGCTATTACAGATCGACTATTTGCAGATCGAGAATCGTTACAACTTTTTGTTGTTGGACACGCTCAGATCGAAGAAGGACAAACTCATGGAAACTTCTCAGGTACTCGCTTTCCAACTTTTCAAATCATTGTTCCACCTAACAACCCTTGGGATGATAAATTTGCTCAGTGGAATCGAATTGAGCATCGTAAAGCCACAACTCAAGGAGTAGTTCCTACAATGATTACAGGAGCCGCTTGGTGGGAAGACTATGTTGCATCTACTACTTACATGGCAGAGTATTCTCAAGCACTCAATGATGGTCTGCCGTTTTCAAAACCTCTACCACGACTAGACAGATTGAAAGAATCAGCTGTGTATTGGGGAACTTTTGGTTTAAGAGAACCAACAGAAGAGGAGCTTGATGATTTGACTGAGTGTCATACTTGGTATGAAATGCACTTTGAAGGAGCACAACAACTTATTGATGCTCCGATTAATCAGCGAGGAGGACACTCATTTGCTCGATTACGCAATGCAGCTAAGACTCTTGCAAAACAGGTGGCTAATCCTTATGATGATAATTGTCGTATTCTTTATGATGCTGAACTGGTTGAAAAGTTTTTCTACACTGAAAAGTCTACTCGTGAGTCAGTTCATATTTTAAGGCATGAAGATCCTAACTCAGCTTGGGTATTAGTTTATCATACACCGTTTGATTACCGACTTCATAAACGATATAATCCAACTATTGGTCAGTGGTGGGCAGCTGAACAAAATCGACCACCTGCTACTTAAATAGGGATTGCTCTCAATGAAGCCGCTCCACTCAATCTCCACTCCAATCAATCGTGCACCTCTCGTTGAACTTGCACATCGGATCCAAGGTTGGAAGCCGTTTAGCACTGGCAATCTCTACAACTGTTGGAGCGATTCAGTTGAGAGCTGGCAACAACTTAAAGTTCAGCCCTCTCAATCACCTGAGATTCAACGACTCACCAATGTATGGGCTGCTGCAATTCCTGAAGCACAGTTTCAAATATCTTACTATGCACAAAAGCCTGGATGGGATCTACCTCGCCACTCAGACAACTCGCACACTTGGCCTACCACTTGTGCGATAAATTGTGTGTTAACTGGAGATTCACCTGTCATCTTTGACAAGCCTTACCGCTATAGTTTAGCAATTCTCAATGTCACTGAACCACACTCAGTTCCCTCTTCCGCCACTCCTCGACTGATTCTAAAATGGGCAGTTTTTGGACCAGACTATGAAACTTGTGTTAGACTGCTAGATGCAGCTGACTTAATCGAACCCGTCAAAATGAATCCTGGCAATTGAATCAAACGGAAAAAACTCATAAAATAACCAACCCCAGTCTATAGCAACTATACAAAATGTATCATCTTAACTCTTGTTTTCCATCCCAATTTAGAGTATTATAATCACATAACAATCAACAGACAGTTCATCATTTCCTACATTCTCAAATCTACATAATTACCCATATTTACCCGTTGACAACATCCAATTTATCTGCTAGTATTAGTTATCTAACGAGTAAATGCGCTTTCACACAGCGTATTTTTTTTGTGACATCGATCACACGGCTATTGAACACGCT
>Ga0102963_1000710_pt1 | contig 14375 bp, 12 predicted proteins | sample SalPon2_C_H2O_MG_2_FD_84522 | JGI IMG/M metagenome (GOLD analysis project Ga0102963, IMG submission 84522) | Salt pond water microbial communities from South San Francisco under conditions of wetland restoration - Salt Pond MetaG SF2_C_H2O_MG | ecosystem: Environmental > Aquatic > Non-marine... | reverse complement strand
GCCAAGCGTCAGTTATTCTTTGACATCGCGCAGCGCGGTCTAGCTATGGCGGGCGGTGCGGGTGGCACGGGCAACGTCGCGTCTCAACTGGCTAACGTATTCCAAACTCTGCCGGGTACTTACGCTGCACAACAAGCGGAGCTTCGTAAAGGCGAACGTGCCGCGCAGCAAGCTGCGTTACAGTCTGCCTCGGGTCGCGTAGGAGCTGATCGTGAGCAGCAAGCCAAACTAGCTGAAATGGCGGAGGAGTCGAGACTAAGAGGGCTGGAAAATCAACAAGCTTTTAATTTAAAAGTTTTAGAGTTACGGGAAAAAGCTAGGCTTGAAGGCCGTGAAGTTGATATAAAACAATATGTAAGCCCAGAAGGTCAAATCTTAAGTCAACCTTTTGATATGCGCGACCCGGAAAGTAGAGCTGCTGCTATGGCCCTTGGCGATGTGGTGCAAGGCGCTCTTGTTTCTCCTGATGAAATATCTGGGATGAGCGGCGCTGGTGCAAGTCCGGATGTAAAACGCGTCAGGAAAGCAGACGGTAGTGTAGAAACTTTCAATCTTTCTGATCCGTCTCAAGCCTCGGCGTACACGGCGGCTATGCAAGCTGGCGGCCAGGAAATGGATGTTGAAATTCCAGATGTCTTTGAGGACCAAGTGTTGTTAGAAACCCTCGTTGCTGGAACTACGAGTCCACAGCAAATTGCTCGTTTGAACGCGGCAATTGCAGATAGGACTAGTCCTAAAACAGTGGGAACAGGGGATTACGGTCCTGGCGGTATAGAAATTATGCGCCAAGTCCCAGGTGATCGCCTGCCTGAAACAGTTGATAGAGCGATATTAAAAGCACGAGAACAGGGGCTTGATGTACAGTTGCCTGCTTACTTAGGTCAGCCTCAGGCGGGTGCGGAGCAGCGGGTCAACCCTTTGTTTGCCGATTACGATGCGCAGGTAGGAACAGGACAGCCGCTGTCTTTGACTGAAATACAAAGTGCAGCGTTACCTGACCTTGGTGATCAGCCCAGCGGGATTGAGGCCGCAGTGATGGAATACCCAATTGAAAAAGTGTTTGGCACGTGGGCCGCGCTTGACCGTACGTGGAACACGTTAGGTCCTGCTGTGTTAGGTCTTCTTGGACCGGAGGCCGCTGCGGCAGCCGCACCGGAGCAAGCTGAAGCAAATGCTGAGCAAGGTTTGTCAGCTTTCCATACGTTGGTTGTTGAGTCTATGCTGGCAGCAAGACCGGGCCGTGCTTCTAACGAAACGCGTCAAGTCTTGACAAATTTATTGCCAAACATAAATCAAGCTCGAAGCAACCCTACCGACGCTTTGGGTAAATACCAAGCTCTGGAAGGGGAAATGGCGACAGATTTAAGAAGGGTTGAAGGGTTCCTTCAACAGCCGCTTAGCCAAGCTGATCGACAAAAATATGACTTCATTCGAAGAGAGTTGGCCGATCGTTTGAGCGAGCTAAGTACCATTGTTACTCAGCTAAGGGGCTCAACACCTGGCGGTGAACGAACGCCTACTTCTTCTTTTGATGATATCTTTCGGGAAACAACTCGAGTTCCTTACGCACCGGGTAGGTAAAGCTCATGGCTGAAAACACGATACCTCTTTCTATTGAAGAGCAACCTGGCACCGTGAGTGACGACGTCTCAGTTCAGCAGCAGATGAACGCACTCGCAATACCCGAAACAGATCCTACGCCTGTAATGCGTTCGGTTGTCCAAGACTACAATAAAGTGGACATGGACATCGACAGGATCCGAGGGTTTGGTCTTGAGACGCCAGAAATTGCCCGTTATCTCGTCGAGAACTTGTACAAGTATCAAGACGAAAAAGGCGAGTACCAAAGTCTCCCTACCGGTTATTACGACAGGCTCCGTGAATCAGGAATACCCGACACCGACATCTTGTCTACCTTTGCTAACGTGCGCGACGTTTCTGCTTTCCAGCAATTTATGGAGCAAGCGGCGGTGGCTAATACACCTGCTGCCGGGATGGTGGCTGGCGCGACGTTGGGCTCGCCCGCAGGGTTACCCGGCGTCATTGGCGGTGGTTTGACCGGTTTGTTTTTTGGCGACGCTTACCGCAGGATGATGGCTCCCGAGTTAGATTTACCTTACGCCGATAAGTCAGGCTTGGCTGTGGCTGGAGAAATTACTGGCGGTAGTACGCCTGGTTTGTCTCTGCCTTGGTTAGCGGCCGATTCAACCATTAGCTTGGGCTCTAACTTTATTGGCAAAAACCTTCGCAACATGCCTTTTGCGCAGCCTATTTCTGAGGGCCTGGTTCGAGGCGAGCGCTACGTAACTGAAGGGCTAGAAGCCGCAAGAAACAATCCTCTGGGTTATCTCCTTACAGAAGGGCGCGATATAGCAACAGCGGGCGCGGTTGGTTTAGGCATGGAGGAAACCATGCGCGGTGACCGTGGCATAGCCAACGACGCCGCAGATTTGCTTGCAGAAACAAGCGCTGTCTTGCTGGACCCGGTGGGTAGGAGCGGACGTTTTATAGCCAATAAAACGCCTATTCTACGTGACATGCTTGAAAACCTTTCCCCTGATAGGCGTGCTCTTGCGGCGGGTCAAAGGCTAAGAAGAATCTTGGAGGATGCCGGAGAAAACCCTGACGAAATTATCCCAAGACTTTTGGCGGGACAGGGCGAGTTTGAAGGAAACGATTACACCCAACTTTTAGATGAAGCGGGTATTCCTTTTGAAAACAGGACGGCCGCTTTGCAGACAGGCGTGCCTGTGCTGTATTTGTTAGAAAGTTTAGGGCTTGAAACTTCTAGAAGAAGAGCAGGGCAGACACTTGAGTCAGCTCCTGACCCTCAAATCCGTGAGCAACAAGAAAGAGCTTTCCGAAGCTTTAATCAATTCCTTGCCGACTTGGTGGAAATGGATACCCCCGAATCGCTTGGTTTGTTTGCTGACTTGCGTGATCAAAACTACCGCGCAGCAATGAATTCAAGGTTAACTGACGCGTTCGACAGGTATCAAACCGCAGTTAATAAAGCGCTCGAAGGCGGTGAAACGTTAGATACTCAACGTGTACTATTCACGACAATGTTTGGTGAAGACGGCAACGGTGGTGTGTTTGGCGATATTACTCGTCAGGGTAACGTGCTCAAGAGCCTTGTCCCACGAGACATAGACGTACCTTCAGGTGCCTTGCAGATTCCTGATACGGAAGGCGAAGTAGCGGGGGAAGGTCTAGTAGACGTGTACAACCGCATTGGCGAACAGATGAGTATCCGCGGCCAACGGCCCAGGCTCAGCTATGGTCGTGACTTGGTCAGCTTAGACAAAGTCTTGAAAGAGTTCGATGTCTACGTAAATCCCGATAAATACATGAAGGATGATCTTCCCAAGTTACCGGGTGAAGAGCAGCTTGAACTTCCGGGTATGACGGTCGCTACTCCAGAAGTAGAAGAGATAGATAAATCTGTTAATACTGGCGAGCTTCTTAATTTCCTAGACGCAATCGATCAGTCAAAGAGACAAGCTCTACGTGCTGGTAATCAGCCTCTCTTAGAGCTTTTGTCTGAAATTGAAAACGGGGCAAAGAACACTCTGGCTCAGGTCAGTGCTCACCGAAACGTTACAACTCGCGGCGGTCAGTTCTCTCGTTACTTCGATAACTACCTAGCGTATCGAGACGAAGCTAACAACGTCTTTTCGAATGCCTTCTTAGGTGAAATGCGAACTAAGGTTCCACCCGAGCTGGCGGGAGTTGCAATATTCAAAGGGATGGGTAACCCCACCATGCTGCGCTTACAGCAAATGGACGATGCGGCTAACTTCCTTTTGAACTACAACCAAAGAAATATGGGCACGCTAGGCGCATCTAACGAGCTTGCCGAGGCCGCGGGAGTTATTGACGCAGCACAAGCCGTTGAAATGGACGAATCGTTTAACGCGGTAAATGTTCGAAACGCACAAGAACGAGTTCTGCGTGGGCTGCTTAACGAACCTAGATACTTCCGCCGTGTTCCTGAGCGCGATGCTTTTGGTAATCCTGTGATGATGCAGGATCCTAACGATCCTACAAAGCAAATACCTAAAGAGACGGTTGAGCAGACCGAGGCTTTCAACACTTTCTTGCAGGATCCGACCACTCAAAAGATCTTGGAAAATTACTTCCCTGCTCTAAGGACCGACCTTGAGGACGTAGCTAAGACTCGCACTTTGTTTGAAACACTGCAAAATGAAGAAAGCTTGCTTAACAAAAGCATAGAAAACACAGATGCGTTTACTTCGTACTTTGCAGGGGTTTACGACAATCCGATCAAAGTGGTTGAAGACATACTCGGTAGTCCCGGCTCACGGGCCACGACTCGTGAAAACCCTGTGCAGGACCTTACTAAACTTGCGCGTACCGTTGCAGCTTCGGAAGATCCTAAAGTTATCCAGGGTTTACTAGATACGGTGATAAACCACGGCTACGTTTATGCCGGAGGTAGCGCGCCTGTCGACCCACGTACGGGGATTCAGCCGTTTAATCTTGAGAAGTTTAAGCAGTACATGTTCTCTCCTATCGTGCCGGGTCGCCGTACTTCTGTTGCGGACATTTTAAGTCAGACTGGTATTTTAGAAGAAGGGGATGCCCATCTCGCTAAGATTACTCAGGTCTTAACTGAGATGGATAAGATCCAAAAATCTTTAAGTCCTTCTCGTTCGGAAGAGCTTGGTACGATCCTGCCTAAAGAAGTCACGGATCAAATCACACAACGAATTGCAGAGGCCGGTGTTGGAGCTATTGGTGCTGGTATTGCATCTAACTTCTACGGCTTGCTTGCTCGCGCAGGAATCGTAGGCGGTGCAGGCTCTCTGATTACATCCGCTTTGGGTGCAAACTTGGCTCGTGAGATAGTGACACGTAACCCAAGCATCTTGGCTAGTCAGCTAATGACCGAAATGATCAAGCAGCCTAAAGTCATGGCCGACATACTCGAGCTTGCTCGTGACTACAAACCCGGGGAAAAGCTTCCTACGGATAAGTTGCGCCGCATGTACACGTTCTTGCAAGGTGGTGGGTTGGTTCCAGCGGCAATGAGCTTCCAAGAGTTTGGTGGTAACTACTACGGTCGAACCATGCCGGAAGAAAGACGAGCTCAGCGCGAAGAAGCGGGGGCCGCGCCTATGGTACCGTCAAGGCCGAACCCACGTAGGACACAACCTACTCCGGTTCCTCCACCGCAACCTGCTGCGCCTACACCACCCCCAGTGGCTCAAGCCCCACGGCCCACGGCACCTGCTCCAGCGCCAACGGCTCAGGCACCAGCAAATCCGAACCAAAGAGCACGCTACGCGGCGCTGTATCCATTCGATACGGCAAGCGACGTTATCCGCTCACAAGGTATCGGTTCTTTGATGGGCTAACGCAGCCAGTCTCTAACGTCCTCACCTAGCACTGTCGAAGCAATGTTTATCTTGTTTCGCAGTGCTCCGAGGACTACCTCATCCACCGTCCCCGGCGAAACTAAATCCACGTAGGTCACCGACTTGGTCTGACCAATTCGATGCGCCCGGTCTTCAGATTGCAACCTGATCTCAAGGTCGTAGCTATTTGAGTAGTAAATCATCGTGTGCGCAGCGGTCAAAGTAATGCCGTAACCACCCGTTCTAGGTTGTCCTACGAAAAATCTGAGCGGAGAATTTGGGTCTTGGAAGCGGTTAACTATCGCCTGGCGGTCATCTTGAAGGGTCTCTCCGTAGTAAGACGCCACAGAATCCTCACCGTACAGCTTAGCTAGTTCCGATTCGATCTTAAGAATATCGTGGGTCCAGGTGGCCCAGATGATGATCTTGCCTGACGACTCTTCGACCACGCTTAACAGCTCACTTAGTCTGTTGTTGGGTAGGTCTTGTATCTCTCCCTCGTCGGGTTGCAGGAATCCGCAGGTAATTTGTTGCAGGCGCATAATCTGAGTCAGCACACTGGCTGTGGTGGCCAACTCTCCATTTTCTAACTGAGCCAAAGCCAGTTCTTTCATCTCGGCATAGACTTTCTTTTGCTGAGGTGTGAGCGGAACTTCACGCTTGGTGTAGACCTTGTCAGGCAGATCCAGACACTCGCTTTTTAGAACCCGGACAGAGAACTCGTCAAGTTTTTGACTAAGCTCGTCAAGTTTCCGATAACCTACGACGTGTTGGAAGCTACGATGACCCATGTTTCTGCGTTGGATTACGGCGTATCGTCCCTGGAACGCATAAAAACTCTTGAATCCTAAGGCATTTGGGGACAGGAAAGCGCACTGGGAGTACAAATCCATGGGCGATTTGGTGATAGGACTACCCGTTAAGATGCGACGGTATTTTGACACAGCGGTCAGATCGAGCACGGTCTTGGTCCGCTGAGCTTTGCGGTTCTTTATAGTAGTAGACTCATCGATTAAGGTCAGGTTGTCCGGGTTACGCTCTAAGAAACGCTTAGCACTCGCCGCACCCTTCTCTGTGCTGAGCGCCTCGATGTTCATTACCAAAATATGAAGCGCTTTTGAATCACCGCGGATTGCGACATCTCTTATTTCTTCTGTATACTTCTTAGTCCAGTTGGGCTGCCAACGCACGATCTTGTATTCGATGCTCTCGGGCAGGTGGGTGGGGAACTCGCCTTTGACCCAGTTATCGAAAACGCCTTTAGGGGCCAAGACTAGTGCGGTGTCTATCTTCCCGCTGAGATAAAGGGCACCAATAGTGTCGATGGCTATTTTACTTTTGCCTGTACCCATTTCGGCGAACAAGGCATAGTACTTCTCCTGCCAGGACTTTTCCCAGATCTCTTTCTGGTGGTCATACGGTTTAGTCTTAAATTGATAATTATTCATAATATCTCCTTGCATATCTAATATTATATGATTATAGTGTGTTCCTCAAGGGCTCAAACAGCTCTTTAACCACGAGGAAATGACCTATGACAAACCTGTTCGAAGAGATGGAATCAGATCAAGCCGATGGTTCCGCATTAGACTCTGTTAATACTGAAGGCTTGCAAACTGTTGCTGAGATGGCTCGCGCCGTATCTGCGCAGGACTTACTGGTTGCACAGTTGGAAGACCGGCTAAAAGAAGAGAAGAAAAAACTTCTTAAGCTAACCGACGAAGACCTCCCTGCCTTGCTCCACGAGATTGGCTTGACGAAGTTCGAGCTAGAAGATGGAAGCAAGGTTGAACTCAAACCTACTTACGGTGCTCACATCAAGGTCGATAACCGACCCCAGGCTTTTGCGTGGCTACGTGACAACGGTTTTGACGACATCATTAAGAACACCGTTTCTTGCGTGTTTGGCCGCGGCGAAGATTCCCAGGCTGAGCAGTTCTTAAAGATAGCTGCGGAGCAAGGCGTTCCCGCAGATCAAAAAGAGGAAGTTCACCCATCGACACTAAAAGCGTTTGTAAAAGAACGCGTAGAGACAGGTGACGAGTTTCCTATGGACTTATTCGGGGCCTACGTTGGCCAACGTGCAAACATCAAAAAAGGTAAATAATCATGACTAAAGAAGTAGCAGAAAAGAAATCAGCAGAGATCATCCAGTTCGACCCTAGCCTATTTGAACAAGATCAGGGCCTTGGCTTGGAAAACATGGGACAAGAAGATCTTGCCCTGCCTTTCCTAAAAGTACTTAGCCGCCAGGACCCAATACTTGACGATCTCGAAAACGCTAAAGCCGGGGACATCTACAATACCGTCACTGGGGATATCTACAAAGGTAAAGAAGGCGTGCGTGTTGTGCCTTGCGTGTATCAACGACGTTACATTGAGTGGGCACCACGTGGTACTGGCTCAGGCGCTCCGCTTAATATCTTCACACCTGATGAGCAGCGCCCTAAAACTGAACGCAGTTCAGACGATAACCGTGAGTATGTTGTTGGCGGTAATGGCTCATACCTCGAAGAGACACATCAGCACTTTGTGATGATTCTAAACGAGGACGGAACACAGCAGACTGCTTTGATTACCATGAAGTCTACGCAGATGAAGAAGTCTCGCAAGTGGAACTCCATGATTCAGTCTCGTGTTATGAACGGTAAGAACGGTGCGTTTACACCACCACGTTTCTCGCACGTTTACCATCTCAAGACAGTCTCTGAGGAAAACTCTAAGGGTTCTTGGCACGGTTGGGAAATCTCTTTGGAAGGTCCTATCCAAGAGCCTAACGTTTACCAGAATGCAAAGAGCTTTGCGCAGTCCATCATGAAAGGCGAAGTCAACGTCAAGCATGAGTCGGAAGAAACAAATAGCAGTGATATTCCGTGGTAACCGGGGGGCGCTATGCGCCCCTTTCCCCGAGACAATAATATGGAACACGCAAAAACATTTGCGGGGATATTTGACGGCCTAAAACTAGCTTACGGGACGTACCGTATTGACCGGGCTGCTTCAAACGGGAAGCAACAGGGAAAAGCTGGTGTAGTTAAAAACCCTAGAACCTTGGAGACGTGGGAAGGCCATCTCTCTGGTAAGGGTGATGCTATAGGCATAATTCCTATCAACGAAGACAACGCCTGTAAGTGGGGTTGTATTGACGTTGATCAGTACCCGCTAGACCATAAAGAATTGATTGATCGAATCCGTAAGATGAAACTGCCGATGGTTGTCTGTCGCAGCAAATCTGGCGGTGCGCATTGCTTCCTGTTCACTTCGGACTGGATCTCTGCGAAACAGATGCAGGAGACCTTAAAGCATATTGCTGCGGCCTTGGGCTACGGCGGCTGCGAGATATTTCCTAAACAAATTAAACTGTCTTTAGAACGTGGTGATGTCGGCAACTTTTTGAACATGCCGTACTACGATGCTGAGGACGGCTTGCGCTATGCTGTAAAAGACGACGGGCAATCAGCGACGTTAGAAGAATTCTTTGAGCTGTATGAACAGTATGTTCAGACGCCAGAGCAAGTTTCTGCGCTGACCATCGAAGATCAAAGCGACTCTAACATCATTGTTAAAGATGGACCGCCTTGTCTCCAGACCTTGTGCTCTCAGCAAATAAGTGAGGGCGGTCGTAACAACGGCTTGTTTAATATCGGCGTCTATTTACGTAAAGCATACCCAGATAGTTGGGAATCAGAAATCTTAGTTTACAACGCTAAGTACCTGAACCCTCCGTTGCCTCTTAACGAGGTCAACCTTGTAGCGAAGCAGCTTCAGAAGAAGGACTACGCTTACAAGTGCAAAGACGCCCCGATCTGTGATTACTGTAATGCCGACGTGTGTAGAACACGCAAGTTCGGTATTGATGCCGCAGTGTCGGGTGCGACCATCGCAAACCTACGCAAGTACAATTCAACGCCGCCAGTTTGGTTTATGGACGTGAACGGTCAGCCTTTGGAGCTTGACACCGATGCGTTGATGAACCAGATAGCGTTCCAACGTGCATGCGTAGAGCAGTTAAACTTTATGCCTAAGTCTTCTCCTAAAGCTTCGTGGGAAGGACGCATCAACCAGTTATTGACCGAGATGTCCGATACCGATGGTTCCATTGTCGAAGTATCTCAGGACGCGAGTATCTCAGGTCAGTTCTACGATTTGTTGGAAGAGTTCTGTAACGACATGCAGAAAGCAGAAAACAAAGAAGAGATACTGTTGCGTCGTCCCTACACAGACGAGGACGAAAACCGCACGTATTTCAGGCTCAAAGATTTTACTGCGTACCTACACAAGAACCGTTTCTTTGACTTTAAGTCTCACAAGATTGCTCAGCGATTACGCGATATAGACGGTAATGCAACGTCGATTAAGATTAATGGCAAAGCCACGCGCGTATGGACTATACCGGCATTCCAAAGTTATTCGACTTCTGTTAAGACGCCTAACCTTGAGACTAAACAAAACGAGGCGCCGTTCTAATGTTTAGGATATTTGGACCTCCAGGAACGGGCAAGACTACCAAGCTTTTGAACATGGTAGACCAGGCGCTATCGAATGGGGTGAACCCCCAGGAGATAGCGTTTCTTGCTTTTACGCGTAAAGCCGCTGCCGAAGCTAAAGAGCGCGCGGCTAAACGATTCGATCTTAACCCAGACACAGATTTGTTTTACTTCAGGACACTACACAGCCTGACGTACAAGCTTCTCAACCTAAAAGAAAAAGACCTCATGCAACCGGCTCACTTCAAAGAGCTCAGCGACCGCATTGGGTTTCAACTCAACACGATCAAAGAAGTAGAGGTCGAAGACGGCAAGTCGGGGATCACGGAACACCCTATCCTGTCGATCATAAACTTAGCGCGTCTAAAAAAGACGGATCTTCGAACTGAATACAACGCAAGTCACATACACAATACGTGGGAAGAAGTGTTGTACGTATCCGAATGCTATTCGACGTATAAGCAAACCAACCGACTAGTAGACTACACAGACATGCTTCGCTTGTTTGTAGAAAACGCTGATCGAGTATGCCCTACCTTTAAGCTCGCGTTTTTAGACGAATCACAAGACCTTTCACCACTACAATGGGACATAGCTCATGCCATCGACAAAAAATCAGAACGAATGTACTGTGCAGGTGACGACGATCAAGCCATCTACCGCTGGGCTGGGGCAGACGTCGATCACTTCATCAACCTCCCAGGAGGAAGCGAAGTTCTCAGTCAAAGCTACCGCGTCCCTCGGGCAGTCCACAGTCTTGCTGAGCGAATCGTCAACCGTATCCATCACCGTTTCCCCAAGCAGTACAATCCCAAAGAAGAGCAAGGAACTGTCCAAAGAGTCTCAGACATCCGAGGAATAGACATGTCCGAAGGCTCGTGGCTCGTGATGGCTCAAGCAAACTACATGCTCACGGACCTGGCATATGATCTTAAGTCTATGGGTTATTTGTTCGAGCGTAACGGCTCACGGAGCATTTCTCGTAGCCTATCTACTGCGGTAAACAGTTGGGAGCGCGTGCGTAAAGGCGGGTTAATTCACGTAGAGTCTGCTCGGATAATTTATAAGTATATGTCTAGCAACGGTGCTCGGGTTAAGCGTGGTAAGAAAAGAATAGTGGGAAAGGACGATGACTTGCTTTCTTTTGAAATGCTCGTAGAAAACCACGGCTTATTAGCGCCAAATGACATGCCTTGGTTCGACGCTCTTGATAAGATACCGGCTAACGACAAAATATATATCACAGCTTTACTGCGTAGGGGTGAGAAGTTTAACGCCGTGCCTCGCATTAAACTGTCCACGATTCACGGAACAAAAGGCGGCGAAGCACAAAACGTTGTTATACTGACTGACCTAACAAGGGCCGCACAAGGCACCCCTGGCGACGATTTACACCGCGTATTTTACGTGGGCGTGACTCGCGCTATGGAAAACCTTTTTATTGTTGAACCCGAAGATTTCTCGCGAGCTTATAACCTATGAAAAAACAAGACATCGATCCCCTTTATTACAACACCTGTGAAAAATGCGGCAACAAGAAAGCGACTGCCGTTGTGAATACAAAAGAAAACAAAAGACTTGGATGGTATTGCGCTAAGTGTCAGAACTTTTCGGAGGCTATCTTGAGAGAAACTACTTGGAGAGCTGTTAGTGGCGAATAATAAATTACAAATGGCCATGTTCCCTCCTCAGTCTGATTGGCTGCCACCGGAGCATCCATTCCCTGACGCGGTCCTCGAAGCAAAAGAGATAGCCATAGACGTCGAAACACGCGACCCTCACCTAAAAGAAATGGGACCCGGATGGCCTCGTAAAGACGGAGAGGTTGTAGGTTACGCCATTGCCATCCCCGGTTGGAAAGGATACTTCCCGGTCAACCATCTTGGCGGCGGTAACATGGATCAGCGCCAAATAAACAAGTGGCTTAAGAAAGTGTTCGAAGCCCCCGGCGATAAGATCATGCACAACGCCCAGTATGACTTGGGATGGATACGTGCAATGGGCTTCGAGGTCAAAGGCCGGGTGATCGACACGATGCTAACTGCTGCATTGTTGGACGAGAATCGGTTCAGCTACAGCCTCAACGCGTTATGCTACGAGTACCTGGGGAAAACAAAGTCAGAACAGACGCTGACCCAAGCCGCAGTAGAGTTTGGAGTAGACCCGAAGGGCGAGATGTGGAAGCTACCGGCTATGTACGTCGGACCTTACGCAGAAGTAGATGCAGAGATTACGCTCGAATTGTGGGGACACTTCCAGAACCTACTGAACAAAGAAGACTTGTGGAACATTTGGAACCTCGAGACAGAGCTACTCCCCTGCTTGGTAGAGATGACCGAGAAGGGCATACGCTTCGATGTAGACCAGGCCGAGCGCACAAAGCAGCACCTAATGAAAGAAGAGAAGGAAGTCCGCAAGCATATTAAAAGGCTCGTGGGCAACGATGTGGAAATCTGGGCGGCTGCGTCAATAGCCAAGGCTTTCGATAAGGTAGGGATAACCTACCCTCGAACCGACAAAGGCGCACCAAGCTTCACGAAGACGTTCCTTAGTGAGCATCCTCACGAGCTCGCGCAATCGATTGTACGTGCGCGTAACCTCAACAAGACCCAAGGCAGCTTCATAGACGGTCTTGTAAAGCATGTAGCGAAAGATGGACGTGTGCATAGCCACATCAATCAAGTGCGCTCAGATCAAGGCGGTACAGTCTCTGGTCGTATCTCGATGAACAACCCCAACATGCAACAGATCCCGGCCCGCGATCCAGAGTTAGGTCCACTCATTCGTAAGTTATTCCTTCCGGAAGAAGGTGAGAAGTGGGCAGCGATAGACTTCTCGCAGCAGGAACCACGCATCTTGACCCATTACGCAAAAGTATTCGGTGATTACCGTAATCTGAACATGCCGGGCGTCGAGGAGTTTGTTAAAGCCTACAACGAAAACCCCAACATGGACTTCCATACCATGGTAGCGGAGATGGCTGACATCCCACGTAAGCAAGCGAAAGTAATTAACCTCGCTATGATGTACGGCATGGGGGCACAGAAACTTGCAGGGCAACTCGACATCCACCTGGACGACGCCAAGGCCCTCGTTAAGAAGTACCACAGCCGCGTACCGTTCGTTAAAGGTTTGACCCAGGGCATACAAAGGCACCTCGAAGATCCTCGCTCTCCGGGCTCTGTGCGCAGTATTAAAGGGCGTAAGTGTCGCTTTGATCTGTGGGAGCCGGACAGTTTTGAAATGAACAAGGCGTTGCCTTACGAAGAAGCAGCCGCGGCCTACGGACCAACGACCAGGCTCAAGCGTGCGTTCACGTACAAGGCCCTAAATAGGCTCATTCAGGCAAGTGCGGCGGACATGACTAAACAGGCCATGGTTGACTGCTACAAGGCCGGGAAGACCCCTATGCTGCAAGTACACGACGAACTGGCGTTCAGTGTAAAAGACGTCGAGGAAGCAAGGGGATTGTCTAAGATAATGACCAATGCAGTAGAGCTTGTTGTGCCTAGTAAATGCGACATAGAAATAGGCGAAAACTGGGGAGAATTTGTTGAAATTACTGAATAGTATTATATAATCTCATACTGTAGGATTTAGGAGAATGGTTTTGGATACAAATAAATGGAAATCAGTACTGCTTCCACGCGAAGTGTACGATCAACTGCACGTTGTTTCTAAAGTAGAAGGGCGCACGCTCAGCGGTCAGTTACGATTGATCTTTGAGTTCTGGGTGAATGAAAACCTCAGTCAGAAAGACCGCGCGTTTCTTCTTGAAGAAGTGGAAAACAAACGCATCGAAGAAGGGAGACCCCGCCCGGAGTTTACGGTATGACAAACTCGATCGAACAGGGCCTACGGGAGGCCCTGCTGAAATTAAAAAAAGAAATGGATAGCGACATAGTCAACCGGGAAACTTTGGATAAAGCCCAGGTTTGGGCTGAAATGATGAAACTCCGGGAAGAAATTAGTGAAAGTAACGATAGAGTTAAATGAGTGCGACATCGAGGAGTTGTTAGAGGTTCTTAGCAATTACCCCGAGTTACTAACTAAACTCAGTGAACAGTTTCGTGTTCGTTATTCCAATCCATCCACAAAAGATAAAGATTAGCCGCGTCGAAAGACTCTTCGCAATCTGTGCACAGAATTAATTCCACTTTCGGAAGCATGTCTGTGTCCCCGTGAATTATCTCTACGAAAGCATAAAACTTTTTGTCACACTTTGGGCAAACGTATAGCTTAGCTTCGGCATCAGCTATTAGTTCGTCGTCCTCGGTACAACCAATCTCGAATGGTATCAATGGGGATGTCATAATTCGTTGCTATCCATTTAACTGAGCGGCGTTCTACCTCTCGAGCATAACGAACAGCTTCAACTATTTCAAAAGGATATTTCGTTGCGTGATGTGCTTCCACTTATGTTCTCCTGTATCAGTAAAGCACAAATAATATAGGAAAATAATGTGAGTTACAACTTGATTTAATTACCCATATCATATCTAATGTG
>Ga0102963_1000707_pt1 | contig 14397 bp, 17 predicted proteins | sample SalPon2_C_H2O_MG_2_FD_84522 | JGI IMG/M metagenome (GOLD analysis project Ga0102963, IMG submission 84522) | Salt pond water microbial communities from South San Francisco under conditions of wetland restoration - Salt Pond MetaG SF2_C_H2O_MG | ecosystem: Environmental > Aquatic > Non-marine... | reverse complement strand
TCACTGCTTAGACTTGGGGCAATGTTTGCAATAAAAGGTCTACCAGTTCCTGCACTTTCTTCATAATCAATACTTAACTTAAATTGAAAGTATCTACCTCTAACAGGCGATAGAGTGTCGCCTGGATTTGCAGTTATTGTAGTAGGTGTAACAATAGCGCCAGCACTATCAATGCTGTCACCATAATACACAGTAGTTGTGCTTTGGCCTTGTCCGGTCCATGCAACCAAATAACTTACATAATCATTTCTACCAAAGTCAAACACGTTTGTTGTAAATTCAAGTGGTAAACCTGGAGTTAGGTTCCAACTGCTTGAATATGTATCCCAACCACCAGTTAGGTCTGCCCATGTTTCACTGCTGTATGGTTGGTATATGCCGTCTGTGAAAAAACCGTTACCTGACATCCTATGCTCCTAAATTTACCTCAAATGTTAATCTATCACCTGCAAAACGAACATAGTCTGCATTGCCTAATAGGTATGCATCAATGTTTTGAAAAGCATAGTTAATATAAGTTTCGATGTTTGATCCTCTAATGTTTTTGCCCCTACCACTATCGTAATATGTTACAATACTGCCAAGAACACTACCATCAAGGTGTTCTTTCTCAATACCGTTTATTGTTTGCACCCAACGAATTTGAAAGTTTGAAATTGCTGAATTATTAAATGTGTTTGTAAGGAAAACTGGTTCACCTGCCAATGGTGAATAATTTTTTATTTGTAACACACGTCCTTGAGAATCAAGTGACTTAACTCTAAATGAAGTTATACCTACGTGTTTTGGTTGTGCAAGATAAAACAATATTGCTCCTGTTTTTTTATTACTTGCAAATCCTCTGTTTATGTCTCCAGTATCTCTATACATAACCCAATCATTAGCAACAACACTTGCTGGTTCTATTAGTTGAAAATTGTTTACACTAATTGTAGAATGTGTTGCTCCATATACATTTGGATCACCAAATGCAAATCCACTTGTTGAATTGAATATAATGTTGTTGTAAGGTGTTACATAACCATCTGTTACATTGCCTTTCAACATCAAATTACCACCTCTGTTAAATCTTTCAGCAGGATCATTTACCCATTCAGTAATTGTTGTAATAGGAACATCTGGTTGTTCTGGTAATGGGTTTTCAATCTGTCCATCATCTGCTGAATCAGGTTCTGGTGAAACAGGAGGCACAACACCAATTGGTCTATCAGGTAATGTTCTAATTCTTGGTCTTAGTTGTATTTCATCTGGTTTAAAAATAGGCGGCACTACAATATATGGCGAAGTTTCAATAAAGTCATACACCGTTGCATCATGTTCTACTGCCGATATGTCCACAGTAAAATCTGCGTTTAACTTCATTGCCGCTACTCTAAACTGTTTGTCTGTGAATCCTAACACACTGTCTGTAAGTGTAATAATATCACCTACTTCAACATTCAACAATTCTTGTGTGCCTGTAAACTGTATTGACTTTTGATTACGTGACTTTTTGTAGATCTGTCTTGCAGTTGTTTCTGCCATGCTTTGATTTGTAATACTGTGAAATGTAAATTCTTTCACAAGTTTTTCATTATTGTCTGTGCCTTGGTCACCACTTACACTGTAAACAACCTGTTGGTTAGTAAATTCTTTGTCTGGGTCAATAAAGTTTACAAGAACTTCATTTAATTTTGTGTTCTTACGCTCACCATCAAGTGTTACACCCCCAACAACATAATCCTTGTCTACTGCAAATGCAATCTGCACATCTGTTTCACTTGGATCATCTCTATTTGTGCCACCATCTTCCATTTTTAATTTGTAGCGTCCACCTACATATGGCATGATGCCTCTGTTGCCTGCAACCAATAATTTTACGTTGTCTATAATTTTCATGTTGGTATCAACTACTGTGTTCATTGTCAACACAGGACCAGTAAACTGAACACCATTGTCTGTGTAGTAGTTCATCTGTGATTTGCACTTCTGCGCCACATGGCGAAATGCTTCTGCATTTATTTGTTCTTTGGGTATACCACAACCGTATCTTGTGTTCATAAGATAGTCAAGTAAACAGTTTGCAGGATTGGTTCCTACAACACCACTTACTGCACTACCTTGATTGTTTGTGGTTGTTTGTCCATGATAGCGTTTGGGCAAACTGTCATAATCTGCACTTAATTCGTCATTGCCAATTGTGTGTGCAGACACGTCATACACTTTTTTGCCCAACACATCAAATTGAACCTTGGGTAAACCACCGTTCCAAGGAAATGAATCTTGATTGTCTTCTGTAATTTTAGGATACTTGAATTGAAATGCCGCATAAGCAACACCTGGTAGTTTTCTTGTTTTTAATGTCCAAGAAGTATCACCACCTGGTGAATAATCACCCGACAGTATTTGACTGTTTGTTGGACTGTTTACTTCTTTGCCATTGTAGATCTGCATTTCAATTAAATTTTTAAATCTACCTGCTTTTACTTGATAGCGTTGTCCATGCACATAGGTTTGACTTGCACCAGTTGTGCCAAAACTGCTTGGTAGTGGCAATTCAATATCATCAACAAGTATTCTGTTGATGCCTTCAATTTCACCTTCACAGATTGCAACACAAATAATTAGGTATTCATTTCTGTCACCTTTGGTTTCTGCAAATATAAGACTACCACCAACTCTTCTAAATCCATATACAATAGGAATAGCAACATTGGTTCCGTTCTTGGTAATTGTTACACCTTGTGCTGATTGGTCTGCTGGCACATTGCCTGGTGTAGGCACATCAAATGCACCCATAGGATTGAAAACAAATCCTACAATGTCGCCAACAAAATTAACAATACCTTTGACAACATCAACAATGCCTTTGATTACTTTTTTAATACCTTTTACTACACCACCCATTAGTATTCCTCTATTTTGTGAACAAACCAATTACCACAATGCCCACCTTTTTTGTGTTCAAAATAACTACTTGCTCTTTCTATTTGATCTGTAGAACCTTGGAAGTCTTTGCCAAATGCACACACACTTGATTCAAAAAACTTGGCACCATTTTTCTTACATTCTTCTACACAGGCATTCCATAGACTGTCTGCTAACCATTTGTTTCTATCACCGTCTTGTATGTAAAAGAAAGCAATTTGTCCATACAGTGTAGGATTCCAAATTTTAGTATGAAAAAATATAACTGCATAACCAATCAGTTTGCCTTCGCTTTCTACAACAAAACAATGATTATTAGGATCAATCATCAATTGTCTAAATGCGTTTGTAAAGTAATGATCGTCCCATGGCAATTCTTCTGTAATTTGCATTTCACGACCATGCTGTTTTGCAAGTTTAATCATTTCATTTGTGTCTGCAGGTTCAAATCTTCTAATCATTATGCTTTGCCCCATTTCAAATCTGTTAGTGTTTCATGACTAAACTGCATTGAAAAGTCTGCTGGATTTTCTCTTTGAAAATTTTCATTGTTGGTTCTTCGACCTTTGACTTTTTCAAAATCTGTAAACTGACTGTCTACTTGAACTGTTAGTGTTGCAGTGTCCTGTGCATCTTCAACTCTATAACCTGCTACTTTGCCTTTGAATATAGTAAGTGGTCCATCACCAGCACTGTCATAGATTAAATCTTCTGTTGCTTGATCCCAAATTGCTCTGTATACAGTAACGTCTTTGTTGATTACACTGCTGTCTGCAAAACGCAACATTGTTGTTAGGTCTAATGCTGTAAATGTAATTGTAATATTGGTTACTTGTGTTTCTGCGTTTTCAGTTGTTTCTGAAATACCCAAGAAGTTGCCTTGTGCTTGATATGTGTTGCCAAAGTAAACAATATCATATGGTGCGTCTGTGTAGTAGAATCCTGCGATGTCTAACAAAACATAACTGACCAGCGCCTGCCTTGCCAGTGCTGTATTGGTTGTTGTAGATAAACCTCTGCTCATTAAATCGCCTCTTCAATGTCAATTTCATAACTTACATAACCATCGTTTCTGTAACCAAATTCTTGTATGTCGTTGGTTAAAATCATTCTAAAAGGAACATTGTTTACAGTAATTGTGTCACCGGCACTGTCAAATCCAACATTCTGAATTAGGTTTGGTGTAATGTAGATTGTTCCATTTCCACTACCATCTGTTGTTACAGTTTCAGTAACCATATAAACTTTTGTGTGATTAGGAAAACGAATTAGATCACCGGCCAATAATAAATTAGATTTGTCAACTTGGTCACTTGTGATTGACACACTGCTTGATCCTGCTGATGCATCTGCACTTACATAGGTCTGTTGACCTGGATGTGGATTGTGTGTGCTTAACTCAGGCATAATAATATCAAATTCATTTAAAGGACCTTGACATCTACCCACAAATGCCTGCACAGGTAAAAACTCTTCATAGGATATAGGTGGAAATTGCAGTGTTGCTTTCCACTTGGTTGTGCCATTGGTTGCTCTTATAATTCTACCACTTGCAGATTCTGTTTTCTTGGTAGTGTTAGTTTGTCTAAAATTAATTGCTGTAAATCCATTTGAAGTTGGAAAAAATCCTATGTAGGCCATTATACAGTAACCCCCGTTTTACCGCGACTGTTCATCGCTTGGTTAATGATACCTACGATTGTGCTTCTGCGTTCTACAAGCAGTTGATCAAACCCTCTGGCATCTGTTGTTGTTATGTTGAAGTTTACATTTACTTGATCACCTTTGCTACCACCCATACCTTCGATTGCAGTTGCTACTTCATTAGGTATAACTGTGCCTGGTTGTCTTGGAACAAATATTTCTGGACCTGCTTCTCCAACAAGTGCTGGTTCACCCACCTTAGGATTACCACCTCTTTGATAAGGTTGTGCTCTAATACTTGCCACCTGTGCAAAACCACTTGCAACAACGGCCGCCGCCGCAAGGAAGTTGAATGGTGGTGGATAAGAAGCAAGTGCCTTGGTAGCACCTAAGTAAGTGTTTCTAATTGCTTCTGCGATTGCTATTGCTTTTGAAATCGCCGCAAACTTTTTGTTCTGTTGTGCTAATGAACTGAATAATGATTTTGCCTGTCCAATAGCAAATGTAGTTTTTTCTGTTTGACTTTTATTTTCAAATTCGTAATATTTTTCTGCTTCTTGTTGTGTTCTGCCTTGTTGTTTTAATTTTTCAATTGCTTCAGTTTGTGCAAGTGCTTTGGCAGTTTCTGCTTGTTGTTTAAGTGCGGCAATACGCTCTGCTTCAAATCGTTTTTCAATGTTACGAATAGCAGTAGCACGGTCTATGCCTGCTTCTTTCAATGCTTCTTCTGTTAGCAATCCTACTTCTTTGATTGCTTGATTCTTTTCAAATTCAAGACGCTTTACTTCGTCTACATATTTTAGTGCGTTTGCAATTTGTGTTTCTCTCAAACGTGTATCTGCTTCTTGTTCTTTTAATTTTAAATCTGCAAGAAGTTTTGCTTTGTTTTTTTCAAGTCTTTCAAGTAATTCATTTTTAGAGAATTCACTATTTTCAAATGCTTTTTCATCTGCTTCTAATAATGCTTTCTTTTCTTCGTTGTATTCTCTTATAATCTTTTCACGTTCGTCTAACAGTGATTTTTCAATTGACAAAATTGCTTTTGCTTGTTTTTCAATTTCAGCACTTGATGTTCCAAGACTAATAGGTGTTGCACCACCGGCATCTGTTCCGCTACTTGCTTCTTCAATTGCTTTGCGTCTTTCTTCAAGTTGTTTTTCAATGTTTGCTCTCTCATCATCACTCATAAGTTTGACAGGATCTTCATCAAATCCACTTTGATATGCTTTTTTCAAACGCTTACCAAATTCTGCGTAAACATCTTCAATATCAATGTCATCAAATGGATTAATTGCCGCAACCAATAGCGAACCAAACTCTTTGGCCGCTCTACCTATGCCTTGGAAGAAGTTTAAGAAACCATTAATTGCTTGTTCAATTGCAAATATAAGTTTACTGCTAAGTGATGCTTCAATTTCTAACAATGGTTTGATTAGATTATAACTTGCAGTAATCGCCGCGGCAATACCAACAGCAAGTAAACCCAATGGATTCTTCATCATTGCAATAGTAAGTGCTTTGACACCTATTGTTAATCCGCCAACTGCTCTTGTCATTGCAATAACTTTGCCTACTGCCATAGTGGCAATAAACGCACCACCAAATATGGCCGCAGTTTCAAGATTGTTTGCAAGAATCAATATGCCCTGTGATAGTGCATTGAAAACTGGTGCCGCACTTGTTCCTAACGCAATAAAATTGTTTTTAAGAACAGCAAATGATTGTCCAATAGTAGGACCAGTTTTAGAAAATTGTTCATCAACATCTTTTGATGCTTTTAGTAGTGCATTGATAAGAACATCTGCAGTCAATTTACCATCACCTGCTAACGCTCTAATCTCACCTCTTGCTTTGCCAGTTTCTTTTGCTAAGATGTCAAGTATCTGTGGTGCCGCTTCTACAACAGAGTTAAACTCATCACCTCTAAATGCACCTGAACCAAGTGCCTGTGCAAACTGTCTAATGGCACCTGAAGCACTCTGTGTGTTAGCACCTGCAATAGATAATAGTTTTGAGAATGTTTCAGTTGTTCTTGAAACTTGTGCTTGGTTTAGTCCAAGGTCTTTGGTTGACAATGCAATCTTTTGATACAAGTCAGATACAGCATCTAAGTCTTGTCTGGATCTATTTGCAACATTAGTTAAATCAACAAATGTTTTGTTAAGTTCTGCTTGACCATTTGTAACAAGTTTTAATCTGTTGGTAATGGTCTGAATTGAGTTGGCAAATTGTGTTAGTGCAGAGACACCAAATGCTCCAGCGGCAAGTGCCCCAATTTTGCCAAGACTACGTTCAATGCCGCCAAGCGTTCTTTTGGTTTTATCTCTTGCGACTACGTCTATTACTTGCGTTGCCATCTAATGTTTTCCTTGTCTGTTCATATTCCCACCTATAATAAGCGGCCCATGTTTGTATTTCAAGGACACTAAACTGCATTACTTCTGCTATGCTTTTACCTAACCTATCTGCAATCTTACAGATAATCAGTAATTCAGTGTCCTCTACGAGTTTTTTCCGATATTCTCCAATTGTTCTGTTGGCGAATTGATTTCGGCACAAACTCTAATAATAACATTAGGATCAACATCATGCATCAAACTGTTTTTGTCAAACTTTGTAAACAAAGGTTTGCCTTCTGGGTCTAATGCTTTTTGAATCAATGTTTCAACCAATGCTTCAACTGTTTTGCCTTCTGACTGTAGTCTAATAATAGTTTGTTCTACAGCAAAAGGATACGCAGGTTTAAAGTAAACATCTGATTTCCATTCTGGAACTGTTACTTTATTAAGACCTCCTGCAAGTCTTTCTTTGAAATGCCCTTTGGCATTATCCATTACACTCATTTTATTCTCCGTAGTGTCTCCCTAACCGCTGGCGTTGTTATGCCGTTAGGTGCTTGTTTAGAATGACCATCTTCCAACGCTACTATGTAAGGAACGCGGTTGACTACTTGGGTTTCGCGAAAACGCTTTTACTTTCGCCAACCACGTCTTGCCTTACCTTGATCTATTGGTGTAAATTTGCGTGCCTGAACCAATAGTTCGTCAGTCATTCTGTCAATGAAAACATCTTTTTCTCGTTCAAGTTGTCTCATAGATCTTCGTTTGTTACGCAATACAAACTTTAGCATTAAAATTATACCGCTTCAATGCCTAATGGACCAGTGCCCTGGAATGATACACTTGCAGTTACAAGGTCATCAAATGATGCTGTTCTTGAAACTGAAGTAACGATTACCTTACCTGAAAATTTCTCTCCACTTGTTGTGTTTGGAAAGAATTCAATGAATAAATCGCCATCGTTGTCTGGACGGAATGCGTCTGATGCCGCAGTGTGTCCATCGTCGTATACTACTTCCATTGATCCAGTAAATTGATGCAATCCGCTTTTATAAGTTCTTGCAGAATCCCCCATTACAGAGTCTTCAATTACATCCTTGGTGTGCTCCACGGTCCAAGAACGAACTTCAGCGATTGCTACTTCACCGGCACTGTCTGAACCGATTTTAACGGTTCCATTTTCACCTGTATATGTTGCCATATCTTAGTTCTCCTCTTTTGGTGTAAAGTCGTCTTCAGAATAAGTCCAGTTATCTTCCCCACAATCTTTGTATGAATGCTCTTCGCTTCCACACTCAACACAAGGAACAGCATCTAACTCTTCCTTGGTAGGTTCAATATCTTCAACTTCTTCTTCTTCGACTGGTTGTGAAGTCACTTCCGCAGATGCATAAATCTTTTCTTTCTTACCCTTGGGTTGTGACTTTTTTCCTTGTTTAGGATCATCAATTGACCATCCCTCATCAAGAAATCTTTGTAAACGGTCGGCCTCAACTTTTTGCCATTCACCGCCTTTGTATATTTTAATATATGTTACTGGCATTAGACTGCTCCTTTAGTAAATGAGTAGTGAACTTCAGCAATCACGACAAATTCACCTAATGGTGGTGTTCTGTCTATGACTTCGATTGAAGTTACATGAGTTGTTGCGGCACGGGCCGTTGCGAGTTCTCTATCTCTATTAGTGTTTAACGCTTCTTCTATTCTTTCGATTAGTGCGTTTCTTTTTTCGTCTACACTTTGAACGAAATTTTTGCGTCCATCTGAGCGAACAAAACCTCTTATGGTTACTTCAATTATACCACGTCTATAACCACCCATTGCTTGGTCTTCACGTGTTTCGTTGCCTGTGGTTACAAGTAGTGCAGGAAATTGTGTCATTGCAAGTTTATCCACATCAAATGGTTCTCTTGACACAAATGTAGGTCTTGGAGGATTCATATCCTTCAAAACTTCAATAATATCTTTGGTAATGGTTTCTCTGTTGGACATACCCTACTACCTTTTTAGGCGTAGGAAATGCTGTGGTTCTTTTTCAGTATCTGTTACTGCACCTGAAGAATCCGCATCATACTCTACACCATCTCTTAAAACAAGGTCTAATTCACGCTCATATTCTTTTCTATAGAATTCCATTTTGCGTTCAAATAGATCTTGGTCTGGTTCAAATTTTGCTAATTTAGGGTATACATGGAAACCTAAAGCATTGTATACAGTTGCTCTTGTCAGTTGACTTGCTGTGTAAAGATCTTCGTCAGGTTCAATTTGCCCTGATGCTAATCTTCTTAAGTCGTAAAGACCAATCTGTTGTGTAGGCCACCAACGGATACGTAGGTCGCGGAATACATCATTTTGTGCTTTGGTTATTTCTTCATCGAAATCAGGAATGCCAAAATCAAGAATATCTGGTTCAAAACTTTGCACATCTGAGATTGTTGCTGTTGTAATTGCCATAATAGAGTTCTGCTCCGTAATATGCTATGAGTCCTTCTCATACCACTAAATTGTTTATTACGCAAGTATTTATTCAAACCGCTTGACTTTGCTACTAATTGAGGTTATAATGAATATTATGAGTAAATGTATTGAATGGTCTGGCACTATTGACAACAAAGGATATGGTCTTAAATGGAATGCTGATCGTAATAATTGGATAAAAGCACACCGTTGGACATATGAACAAGAAATAGGTCTTATACCCAAAGGACTTATGGTGCGTCATTTGTGCCATAACAAAAAATGCGTAAATCCTGAACATCTTGCAGTAGGCACTATGAAAGATAATCGTGCTGATGATATTCGTGCTGGCAAAGATTGGTTTGTAGGTGAAAATAGTAATCTTGCAAAATTAACTGAACAGCAGGTATTAGATATTAGAAGTAGACAACCTAATGGCAAACCGCCATATGGATATATTAAAGATTTAGCAAAAGAATATAATCTTAATAGAAGTCAAATATACGATATTTGGAAAAGAAAGTTGTGGAAACACATATAAAAGAAAAGGGCCCGAAGGCCCTTTTCAAGTCAGTGACTACTCAATTATATTTCTATAATTGTGCGTCCCCAATTAATTGAACGCCGTAAGTATCGAACAGTTCAGATACTCCATAGGCCATCGAACCTACTATCTCAGTAGCACGAAGTGAAGCGTCTCTTTGCTCTTCAATTCTCATTTCGCGTTTAACCATGTATGCTAACGCATCGCTTGACATACAAGCACCAACAAATGCACCAGCAGAGTCGCCAGTTACAACAGTTGATTCAAAAATGTCAATACCAGCAAGTCTACCAACGAAACCATCTCTTAATGCTGTGTTACCTACATCTGACAAGTTGTGAGACATAGTTGTTCCAGCGTTAGTTAATTGTTTCTTGATTTGGAATGCTTGGTATGGGTGGATCACTGCAACATAGTTGCCTGGTGCTTGGTTAGCACGAAGAGTTGCCGCCGCTTTGAAGAAATCTTCAACAGTTAATTCTCTTGCGCCTGAACCTACAGTGTTTGTAAATCCACTGAATAATGCCGCTAAGTCAGTGTCTACTTTCTTAGCAAGACCATCACCAATTTGACGACCAACTGCCGCCGCTACATCTTCTGCCGCACCTTCACGAGCAAGGTCAGTAAGTGTTACAAGAACACCTGCCTCTGCCGCTGTGATTGTTGCAGGATCAGTAGTGAACGCAGTGTTAGAAAGGTCAGTGCCTTCGTCTACGCCGTCTGCCGCGATTGCCGCGTATTTTGGAACTTGTGCTACAAGTCCTGGTGTTCCCACCATGTTGTAGTTACGAACAAGTGGACGAATCACAGTTTGCTCAGAAAGTGTGAATAATGCCGCTTGGACGATATTTGCATATAAGTCGTTTAGACTTGTGCTTGTTGCTTCGTTTGCCATGTTAATATCTACTTATTTAGATAGCAATTATAAACGAACACCCTTTGCTTTCATAATCTCTTTGTATCGAGCACGATGCTCAGGATTGTTCATATTAAGTTTTGTTACGTCTGTTTCAACCACATTCGCCTGTTTGCCTACTCCTTGTCCTGTGCCTGAACCGTTTGGTCCTGCACTAACAAAATGTGGGTTAGCAGTTAAGAACTCATTTACCAGCGTAGATACTTGTAATGGCGCACCATTGTCGTCATATCTTACATTGCCGTTTTGGTCAACCACATCAACAGTGCCTGCTTCATTTAACTTAACTTGGCCTTTAAGTAGTTGCACCACTTGTTGTGGATTAACTGCCTTATTAGCACTTGCTTCGTTAAGCAATGCACCATCTACCTTGATAGTATGCAATTCAGTTTGATACTGTTGAATCTTACCATTGAACTTTTCTGCTTGTTCTTTTAGTAAAGACTCATATTCGCCACGCTTTTGAAGTTCTTCTTGGCGTGCCGCTTCTTGCTTTTCTACCAGCTCGTTATATAGATCAAGATCTACGCCTGAATATTTCTTTTCAAACTTAGCTCTTTCTCTTTGTACCCTTTCTGCTACAATACGATTTACATCATCTTGTGACAAAAGGTTTTCCTTAGTTTCCTGCGTTTCTGCTACCTGTTTTTCACCTTGGGGTTGAGCAACAGTCTGCTCCGTTTCATTAACCGCTTGTTCTGCGTCCATATTATACCTCTTTCAAATTGGTTGAGTTCTACCACCTGCCCTCGGCAGTGATGTAATTATTTAGCAATATTTGCTAAAAACCGTTTATTTACGGCGTCTTCCGCCGCGACTTGTTTTTTTCTTTTTCTTTTTTCCACCACGCATTGCCATGATTCTTGTCTCCTCTGGTTTAAAACGAGTGCGATTTTTATAACTTCGTCCAATAACGCCCCCTACTACTGAACTACCCGTTACTGCCATAAGGATATACCTAATGCCAGCATTGCTATTAACCATGTTGTACAAACACCATACAGAGTCCATCTTGTATACATTTCAATATGCTTAAGGTGATTGTTTGCTATGGTATCTAACAGTCTTTCAACTTTAGTCAATCGTTTTTCTACTTTGCGATATTCATCCATCGTCTTCTACCCCTTCCCAACTTGGGTGTGGGGTAGAATAATATTCTTTTAGTTCTTTGCTTCTTAGTAATATTTCTTTGCGTCTTGCTCTGCAAAGATGAAACAATTCTAAAAGATTATTTCGTGCCCTCACGCCTGCTCTTCTTGAATCTTTTTGTTCAAACTGTTTTATGTTTTTGTTATAGTCAACCAGAATTTCACGAATCCTTTTTTCAGTGCCATGTATAAAGTCTCTATCTGGTACGAACTCACCCATTATTCTCTTCCTCTGATTCTTCAGATTCTTCTTCAAATAATTCTGCAAGTTCAGGATGTAGTTGAATAATTTGTTCGTTGGTATAACCTTGTTCAATCATTTCTCTTAGATGTATTACTAACTGTTGTGGTGATTCCACTTCAGGATGAACGAGCTCATTTGGCACTGTTCGAACAGTGTCGTTTTCTGCTGTCCATTCGTCATACCATTCTTTGACTTCTTCGTATGGTCTTTCTGTGATAGTTTCCAACATCATTTTTTCTACTTTTGTTTGTAGTATAGGATCTGTTGGTCCACTGTCTTTGACCATTTTTAACATTGTAATATCGTTTGCTTTGTCTTGTATTGAAAAACTTTTGCTGTATTCAATTTCACCATCCCAAGCACGGCCCTGATACAATGCCCACATACGCCAAATTTGTTCTTCAGCAACAGCAAGATTCATTGCAAAGTCTGCAAGTCTTGCGTTAAGCATTTGAAACTCTGTTTGTAATCCAATGCCTGAAAGACGTCTTGACTCTACACTTCTTATACCGCCTAAACACGCCATTCTATCTATTGCTTCAATCTTTCTTTCAATAGTTTGTAGTACAGCTTCAATGCTTGCACCATCTGGTTGTAGTAGATAAGGTTTAAGTCCTGGGTCCATGCCTTGTGGTAATTGCACAATTGAACCTGCGCCAGCACTTGCTTCAGTGTCTGCTGTTTTTACAAGTGAAGGGTGATTAGTAAGTCTAATAATCTGTTCTATTTCACTGGCAAATTCATAAAGTTCTTTTTGCACATCTGCAATGTCACCTACAGCACTTACACCAACGCCTCTTTGATTTGAACGCTGTGCATAAACACAAACAGCAGGTACTTGACCCAATTCATTTGGTAAGTTGAATAACAGTTCACCTGTTTTGTCATCTGCATTTAATTTGTATACATTTACTTCTTCAGGTGTGTATTCTCTAATATATTGCATTTTACCGTGTGCTTCTTCTTTGACTTTCAAATAAGTTAATTTGTAAGCACCATTTGACATTCTTTCATATTCCCAATCAAGTACATTGTCAGGAGTAAACAAACTTACATAAGGACGAATCTCTTGATTAAGTTCATCTGCTCTTGTGAGTGCTTGACTGGTTGGTTTGTCCACAATAACCCAAACATTTCCGTAGACCATAGTGTAAGAACTTACATCACGCATAAACGCTTCAAAGCTTCTACCATCAAGGTCTGCATCTGCAAGGAAAGGTTGTAGACCAGGATCGTTTTCTATGCTTCCAAAGTATCTTTTAGGTTCTTTGCGGAATAGGAATGCATTATAGATTCCTACAATTGATTTTACATGGTTATCAACAGCAACCTGTCTTAGTCGCTTTTCATAATCATCTCTTGATTCAAAATAGTATGGTTCTAAATAGCGTCCCATGAAGTAGTCATAACCACCTTGGTAGCTGGCATTTAGAAATGTCCATCTATCTACATAATATTTCCAGGCATCATGCGCTTCAAGTATAATATCTATACTTGATCGTGTGCCACCTTTTATCACTCTATCTCTAATTAAGGGCATTAGTTCCATCTCCTTGCTGTTTGGTTATTACCAGTAAATGCCCAACGCTGTGGTGTTTGCGAATCATATTCTGTGCGTAGTGGGAACAAGAAGTCCACCAAATATCCTACAGCATCTGCCATATGATCCAATTCTCCATCCTTTTCAATTACGGATGTACCTGGTTTATATACCATTTTTTCTAAACTATCTATTATTTGTTTGCATTTAGGGTCTACAAAAAGACTGCGTGCTCCTGCTGTGTTCAATAGTTTGCTGTTCACAGCATTTACTCTGTCTCTGATTGGTGTGTGACTGTTTCGCACCTGTACCCCAAATCCTGCATTCTGTAGAATAGAAATATCAGTGCGCCCTCCTGCACTTGTTTTTCTTTGACGTCCTGCAGGATCAGGATACATAATGATCCTTGATTTAGGATATCGTCTTTTTATTTCATCACACACTTCGTCAGTGTTTGACCCTCGCATACAAATTTCGTCTATAAAATATATTCTGTTGTTTTCAATAACACTTATGCAAACGCTCATTGGATCGACGTTGAAATCAATACCACAGTGTATTTCTCTTGTGTCAGGTGTTGCAACAGGTTGCACACTGTCGTCTCTTGAAAAGTTGTAGTAGACTACGCCCGAATATGTGGTAAAAGTTGCCAAATATT
>Ga0102963_1000704_pt1 | contig 14428 bp, 23 predicted proteins | sample SalPon2_C_H2O_MG_2_FD_84522 | JGI IMG/M metagenome (GOLD analysis project Ga0102963, IMG submission 84522) | Salt pond water microbial communities from South San Francisco under conditions of wetland restoration - Salt Pond MetaG SF2_C_H2O_MG | ecosystem: Environmental > Aquatic > Non-marine... | reverse complement strand
TGAAGTAAAGCCAATGCTTAATTTTCTGCAAAAGCTATATGAAAATCCATCTAATCGTGCTATCAATGAGCTTTATACTTTCCTCCAGCATAAGTTTCTACCAATCACTCCAGATGGTTATTTTCTGGCATACAAAGCTGTTAATCCAGATTTTATGGATAAGTATTCTGGTACAATTAACAATGCGGTTGGTGAATCTCCCCGTGTTTCTCGTCGTCGTGTAGATGACAACTGCGATGTAGGATGCTCACACGGTCTTCATGTGGGTGCGATTGACTATGTAAAGTCATACGGTGGGCCTGGAGACAGGGTTATCATCTGCAAGGTTCATCCTGCTGATGTTGTCAGTGTACCACTTGATTCTGCTCACCAGAAGGTACGATGCTGTGGCTATGAAGTAGTTGGCGAATATGACGGCGATCTTCTTCCTGCTGTTGTCGAAGATTACTCAGATGAGTATAATGAATATGGGCACGATGAAGAATTTTGTGATGATCCAGATTGTTGGTGTCAGGACGAAGGAGATATTGATGAATAAAAAGCCAGACCCAATTAAAACACTAATACTTATGTTATCTGCATTGGGTGCTGCAATAGGTATGATTACAGTTTGGTTTATTCAATTTTTGTCGAGGATGTAAATGAAAAACTATTTTTGGCCTTTAATGTCAAATGCTATCAGCGAAACAGAGAAACTTGAATTAATCAAATTCATAACAAATTCTGATAGATTTACAAATGGAGAAAAAGTAAAACAATTTGAAGAAAAATGGTCAAAATGGTTAGGTGTTAAATACTCAACTTATGTAAGTTCTGGATCAACAGCAAACATGATGATCATGTGGCTGGTAAAGAATAATTATTTTAAAAAAGACAAGATGAAAGTATTGTCTCCAGCATGTACATGGGCTACAAATATATCAACACTAAAACAATTCAATATTGATTTTGTTCTAGGTGATAATGATCTCGAAAACTTTGGGTTATCAGAGAAGACACTAAAAGAAGCAAAAGAAAAACATCCAGATATAAATGTTGTGTGGGCTACACACTTACTTGGATGCCCAAATGATGTTCATATCATAAAAAAGTATTTTCCAAATGCCATAGTTGTAGAGGACTGCTGTGAATCTCATGGAGCAACAATAAATAATAAAAAAGTTGGAAGCATTGGAGTTGCATCGAGTTTTAGTTTTTATTTTGGTCATCACATGACTACAATTGAGGGCGGAATGGTTTGCACAAATGATAAATTATTGCATCAGATGTCTCTCATGGTAAGATCTCATGGTATGAGTAGAGAATTAACTGATAACAATATGCGAAAAGAGTTTGAAGAAAATAATAAAGAAATACACAGCAAATTTTTATTCCCAGTCGATGGTTTTAACTTTAGGAATACAGAAATAAATGCGGTACTTGGAACAAGCCAATTAGGTAATCTTGATAGTTTTATAGAAACCAGAAAAAATAACCTCAATATTTTTGTATCAATTATAAAAAGATACCCAAATCATTTTCTTGAGTTTAATACCGATGGAAACAGCTCGATGACGTTGCCTTTCATATGCAAGAATAAAACGACAAAAGACAACTTGATTGTAGCACTTGAAAATAATGGCGTTGAAACAAGACCTTTTCTAGTAGGGAATATAACCAAGCAACCATTTCTTAAATCTCATGAGCAAACTCTAGATTTATCTAATGCAGACTTTTTGCATGAAAATGCATTTTATATAGGGAACAGTCAATTCATAAATCAAGAGCATTTTACTAAACTATCTTCTATCTTAGAACAGGCTATTAAATGAAGATATTAATTTGTACAATTGTTAGAGACAGGTCTAGTAAATTAGATCAGTGGCTGAATCAACTAAATGAAGTTATGGATTCAAATAAACAACATGATTATGATTTATCTATTTATGAAAATGATTCTATAGATGGAACTAAACAATGGTTAAAAGAAAAGTATGAAGATAAATGTTTTTCAAGATTTAATAAGTTATGGTTGATTTCAGAAAATCTTGGTACTAGAAAATTTGGAAGCATTGCAAATGAAGAGCGAGTAAAACTTTTGGCTAATGCAAGAAATAAATGCATGAGTAATATAGAAATTTCAGATTATGATTATGTAATGTGGGTTGAAAGTGATGTAAAATATAATCCACAAGAAATAAAAATTTTACTTGACGAGTGCGAAAAATGGGATATACTATCTGGAGCATCTTATGAGGGCAACAGAATTTATGACACATGGGCAACAAGATTAACAGATGAAGAAGAATGGTGGAGTGCCGCTGGAAAAGAAGATACTCTTGCTAGTGAAAATAATATTATCTCTGTGAAATCTACCTTTAATTGTTTTTGTCTTTATAAAGCAAGTGGTTTCATGAAATCAAAATTCAGCGGCTATTCAGAAAGATTAAAAAAATTTGATTGCGACACAGCAGTTATTTGTGAACAATTTAGGTCAAATGGCTATAATAAGATAGGCATGAACATCTCAGTTAAGATATTTGTATAGTCATGAAACGAAGAAAAAAATCAGACAATATAGAAGCAGTTAGGAATCTAGTTAATGAAGCAATACAAACAAATAGTATAGAGTTTTTAGTTAAGCTAATTTATAATTTACAAAAAGAGTATGTAGAATTAGCAGAATTGGCAACTTTATCTAGCTATAAATCAACATGGTCGCACAAGAAATTGTTAGACTATATTACTAGAGAGACGTAAGATTAATATCAAAGTAACAGAAAGGTAATTATGAACGTAACAGAAATGGCAAAAGCACATATAGAAACAGTTAAGAATGCTGTCACAGATCTAGTTAATCAAAAAGCTAAGATTGAAGCAGAGATTAATAGATTAGTTGAGTACGTTAACCAGTGTGAAGCTAGCGTAACCGATTTTGAACACGTTAATAATAGTGAAGATAGTGGTAATGTTTCAGTTGAGGAATAAAAAGGAGAATAGCATGAATTTTTATGATTTTTACAATCGTTTGTATAATGTTTCTGAGTCCTATCATTGGCATGTAAATGATAATAACAAGGTTGTTGCAACAATTCAAAGTGGCCCAAATCGTGGAAATACATTGAATCCTGTTACTGCCCTTGCTCACAAGTCTGGACTTGGCTTTTTTGACAACACACGGGATGGAACTGAGTACGCTGCTAGTTTACTTGGATTGTCTCGTAAGGTTGCTCGTAGTATTTACAGTGCAACAATTGCAACGCATAATCGTGGCAACACTCAGGTAGTGCGTGGCAGAATTCGTTCAGCTCTAGGAGTTTAATTGCATGAATATTAATACTTGGCTTGGTTGTGGCCGTTTAACCAAGGATGCAGATTTTAATGTTACACAAAAGGGTACATCTATGGCAAAGTTTCGCATGGCTGTGAACGACAGGCGAAATGATGATACTCTTTACCTTAATGTTTTATGCTTTGGCAAGATGGCAGAAGCACTAAAAGATCACCTAAAAAAAGGGAGGCTAGTTGGAGTACAAGGCAAAATAAAGATAGATGACTATCAAGACAAGGAAGGAAATCCAAGAAATTCTGTATGCGTAATGGCTGATGAAATTTCTCTTGGTCCTTCAAATTCCAATGTTCAGGAAAAAGAAGTTGCCTAATTCTTCAGGTTAGAACCCTTTCTATGACCCGATTGCTCATAATGGGCTTTCGGGTCATTTTTTTTTCTAAAGACTTGACAGTCAGTTGACGATCAAGTATAATGGAAGAAAGGAGAAAATTTATGAATGAACAACCACCAGAAACTGTCGGACAAATTTTAGCTTTCATAATGATAGCGATAGCACTATGTACCTTTTTCTTTTCAAGCAAACCTCAACCAAAAAATATGGATTTCTTTAAGCTTGGATACATCATTGATGAACCAGTAGCAATTTGTGACCCAATTATTCCAACCGCTAAAAATAAATCAGTAGTACATAATGTTGCTCCAAAAACAACAAAGCAAAAAACTGTTAAAGCACCAAAGACTAAGCCCAAACAAGCTAAGGTCAAGACGCAAGTGTCAAAAAATCAGCAACACACAAAGTTTCAACAAGATTGTATTGATGTTCTAATCAAATTGGGCTTTGGCAAAAGAGAAGCTAAAAGCCGTATGCACATGCTCTTAGCAAAATATTCACCAACAAATCTCCAAGAATTTATACAGGTAGCATTCAAACGTGAACATACTTGATCAATCATACAACATAGCACTAACGCTGCTACCAAAGGCAAAAGAAACACGATCAACCAAGAATAAATTTTTTCACTTTGCTTTTGGATATAGAAAAAATAAACTACTTGGCATAGGACAAAATAATCCAGAAAAAACCCATACACAAGCATTACTATTGTCGCAAAGGTTTCTTCACAAGGACACAAATTATCCTTATCTACACGCAGAGACGGATTTGATTTCTAGATTATGGGGAAAATACTACATTGACGAAAACCTAAAAATGGTTATAATAAGACTGAACAAGCAAGGTCAATTAAGATCCAGCAAACCATGTAGAAATTGTAGTAAAATAATACGTGCTCTTGGTATAAACAAAGTATGGTGGAGTATAGACAATGGATTCAATAAATAATCTAAAGGGAATGCGAACCTATTTAATAGGTGCTATGGATAGAGTGCCAGACGGTGGTATAGTATGGAGAAAAAAGATCACACCATATCTTGAAGATATGAACATTAACATTATTAACCCATGTAATGCTAATAATGTCAAACATGTATCGGAAGGCTTTGAAACAAGAAAATGGATAGAACACTATAAAGAAACTGGTCAGTACGACAAGATTAAGAATTTTAAGAATATTCGCAGTGCAGACCTACGATGCGTTGATGTTAGTGATTTTGTGATAGTTCATTTAGATATAGAGTCTCATCTATGTGGTTCTTATGAAGAACTATTTACTGCCAATAGACAGAAAAAGCCAGTTCTTGTTTGGTGCAAGCAAGGCAAAAGAAATGCACCAAACTGGTTATTCTTTAGTATTCCACATGAACACATTTTTAGCTCAATGCATGATGTCATAGATTATCTGAAGTATATCAATACAAAACAAAATACTGCCGACTTAAACAGATGGCTTTTCTTTAACATTTGAGGACACAATGAATATCATATCACCTATTAATCAGCTTGGATACGGCGTAACTGGATTAAACATAATTAAAGCCTTGAGAAAAATGCAACCAGTTTCACTGTGGCCCATTGGTCAACCACAAGTGACCAGTGAAGAAGATTCATTTATTGTTCGTGATTCTATCAATAACGCCCATTTTTTTGACGAAAGCGATCCATGTATAAGAATTTGGCATCAGCATGACATGGCTCAATTTGTTGGGCGTGGAACAAAGATAGGTTTTCCAATATTTGAGTTGGATAAGTTTAAACCAATGGAAAGGCATCATTTAAACTCTGTTGATAAACTTTTTGTTTGTTCACATTGGGCAAAAGAAGTGTGCATAAACGATCAAATCAAGCCACATAGTGCCAGTCTTTATGATGACGCTATCAGAGTTATTCCCCTTGGTGTAGATAACAAAATTTTCCAACCCTGCGAAATTAAAGATGGACCCACAGTATTTTTTAATTGTGGAAAATGGGAGGTTAGAAAAGGACATGATGTATTAGTTGATATATTTAATAGTGCTTTTTCTGACGATGATAATGTTGAACTATGGATGATGTGTGACAACCCTTTTTTATCAGCAGAAGAAGATGAAAAGTGGAAAAACAAATATCTCTCTAGCCCAATTGGATATAAGGTAAGATTTATAAGCAGAAAGAGAACACACGATGAAGTGTATAATATTATGGCTCAAGTGGACTGTGGTATATTTCCATCTAAAGCAGAAGGCTGGAATCTTGAACCTTTGGAATTAATGGCATGTGGCAAACATGTTATTATTACTAATTACTCTGCACACACAGAATTCTGTAATACAAAAAATTCTTATCTTATTGATATAGATGAACTGGAACCAGCGTATGATGGAAAGTGGTTTAATGGAAAAGTTGGCTCATGGGCAAAGATTGGACAAGATCAAATAGAACAAACCATTAATCATATGAGAACAGTGCATTCATTAAAGCAAGACGGTCAATTAAAAGTAAATGAAGAGGGTATTAAAACCTCTAAAGAATTCACCTGGGAAAATACAGCAAAGGAAATTTTGGCCCATGTTTAATTTCTACAAAAAATCACAAACAGATCAAAAAAAGTCTCAGCCAAACCAGCAAGAGCAACAGGATGATAAAGAAATAGTAGCAGCTATCACATATTACATATCTAAAAATGATGACGATGTAAAAGTAGATGTAGAAATTGATAATCTTAATAACGTAGGTATTGACAATTTATGTAAAATACTAAATGTGCTAGCAGAAGATAGAGCTTATACAGAAACAGTTAGTATAATTAAAACCAACCTAGAAGCAGAAGGTGACGAAGCAAAACTACTAAGATTTATTGTTCAAGTTAGTCAACAAATAGGAAAGAATTTCATCAAACAAGCGGAGGACATTATTACGAATCAGCCTTGCATTCGTCCATCAGACATGCTAAAATAAAGGAGGCGAAAATGAAAAAAGTTTCATTAAAGATTGGCTGGCAAAAATACGAAGACATAATGGAAGAACAACTGTCATCGCCACTTATTACATCTATAATGCAAAATATGATGATACAGAATATGCAAAATGAGGGTGCAGAAGATGATGAAATTTTAGAAGAGCTAGATGAACATAATCACACTGTTCCACAAATTGTGCCTATATCAGAGCAGCTTTTAGAGGAAGTAACCATGCTATCAAATTTCGATTGCTGGATGGGTCATACAAACTTTGATATTACACCAAAAATTAAGGAGCAATTGAATAAAATACAAGGAGTTGAAGTGTTAAAGATTTGTAGCAGATACAGATTCTTTATTGGTGTTGGAAAAATGTTTAGTTTTACGGATGTTAGAAAAAACATTGAAAAAGATATATTACCTAAATAGGAGATTGATATGGCAACAGATTGCATAAATACAAAAATTGAAAAAGCTCTAAAGGATAAAAATATAACAAGGATAATGAATAAAGCGTCAAACAGTTTTAGGAAGCAGCTTGACGAAGATATAATCTATACGTGTCAAATTAATGCTTTGTGGAAATCATTCTTGAATTTTAACCCAAATAAGAACACAAAGTTTACAAGCTATTTGTATAACGGCGTGTTTATTGAATGTATCAAAGAGGTTAAGTTTTTGAACAAAATGAAAGCAAATAAAAAGATACATGATAATATTCCACGACATGAATTGGAATTTTTGATCATAGATATTCTTGACGAATTTGACGACGAAGAAGAGAAATCTCTTATAATAGACAAAGTGAGCAATCTAACAATAGAAGAAATGTCTCAAAAAAGAAATTCTAACAGAGAAACAACAAGAAAGAAACTTAATAAAGCTATTGAAAAAGTAAAAAAGAGTTTCCTTTGATGTGTATAATTAAATAGGACTTGGACCAATAAAGGAAAAATGGAACTTAATTTATAGGTTACAGATAGAAATTAATGGAGAAATTATGGCTACAACAACAGCAAAAGGTTCAGGTTCTACAGTTAATGATGGTGCAACAGTTCTAGCTGCTGGTACACCAGCTTCAGATAGTCCTGTTACACAAGTTTTAAATGTCAATCAGCTAGCAACTGGCTCAGAATATGGCTCAAAAGTAGTAGCAAATGCTGGTCCAAGTGTAATTGGCTATGAAGATCCAGCGGGTGTTACAACGGCTAAGTCTGCTGGCACTGGAGGATTAGCTTATTTTCCAAATGCTCAAGCTGGTGAAAGAAATTTCATCATGAAGGCTGCTGGCGATAGTGCTGCTAAAATCAATAATGATGTTAGCACATTACTAACTGTTCCAGGTGCTGAGTATGATGGTGTTGGTAGAGAAACAATTCACAAGGTTGTTTCTACTAGAAGAATTGGTGCATATGCTAGCACATCATTTGATTTGCTCGCTGTCCCATCTAGCGGTGTTACTCCAGGTTTCACAAAGGGTGCAAATGCTGGCGATGCTTCAAACTTTGTACAAGCAGACGATGGTTCAACTGCTGCTACAGACGATGCCGCATCACCAACAAGAGCGGTTCCTGGTGAGCTTACCTACCACTTCGGTGGTCTAGGAAGCCCAACGACTGATGAATACAAAGCTAGAGATTCTTACGAAGCCTAGTTTGAATGAGATAGTTGATGCCCTTCGGGGCATCAGCTTATCTTGCTAAAAAATTCACCACACGCCATCAAGAGGTAGAAATGTTAGACCTAAATACAGAATTAGCAGCAATTGCAGTCAGTATCTTAGGAGGCTTAGGAACGGGGTTAAGTTTATTATGGATGAAAGTTGTAAAACCTTTAGTATCTCTAATCAATAACCAAGATTATTTTAAGACTGCCGTAGAAGATATTAAAAAAGAACTCAATACAAATGGAGGCAATAGCCTTAAAGATGCAGTGATTAAACTAAACTCTACGTGTGACAGAATTGAAAGAAGACAAAGAGTTATAGAACAAAGAACAAAAGCTGGATTACATTATAGCAATGTAGCGTTATTCGAAACAGACGCTGAAGGTCGCTTAATCTGGAATAATAATAAACTTTGTGAAATAACAGACGATTTAGCAAAAAGTCTTGAAGGATATGATTGGTTAAACTGCTTACATGAAGATGAAAGAGAAGAAGTATTACATGAATTTGTTTCATGTTTAAAAATGAACAGAAAGTTTAATAGAACAACAACAACTACCACTGGACAAAAAATAAGGATGACAGGATATCCATATAAGATATCAGAAGATGAGCAAGGAGGATTTTTAGTTAGCATTTCTCACATGAACGAGGTATAATAATATGAGTAATTCAAAATCATTTAGTCTAAATACAACAGACTTACTAAATCTTGGTAAAGGTGCAGCACTTGTAGGGCTTGCTGCTGTCTTAACTTTTATTGGCGAAAATATTTCAGAGGTTGACTTAGGCACGACAGGTGTTATGATAGTTCCAGTTGTCTCAGTTGCAATTGATACGCTAGTCAAGTGGATCAAGAACAACACAAAGAAAGATGAAAATGTCTGATTTCAAATCACCTAGAGAACTTCTTAACGCATATAAAGAAGGTTTTGTAGGTTCATATTGTGATCCAGAGGATGTAGATAAACTACTTGGTGAGTTACCTCATCCTCTGTTTGGTGCTGCTGCATATGATTTATCTGATACTGGCAAAGGTAAAGTAGCACTTCTATATAAAAATGTACAAAAGTTCGATCCTGGCTTTGGCCCATCAGAACGGCAAACTACGGGCGATTGTGTTTCGCATTCAACTCGGAATAGTATAGATGTTACACGTAGTACAGAAATTATTGGTGGTGATCGTGAAGAATTTGTAGCAAGAAGTGCTACAGAAGCTATCTATGGATCAAGAGGTCATGGTGGTCAAGGGATGTCATGTTCTGGTGCTGCTAGATTTGTTCATCAATCTGGTGGTATTTTACTAAGAAAAGATTATGGATTTGTTAATCTTTCCAAGTATAATGGAAGTCTTGGTGCTGGATGGGGCAGAAGAGGTGTTCCATCTGACGTTGTAACAGAAGGCAAAAAACATCAAGTTAAAACAATTTCTCTTATCTCCACGGTTGAAGAAGCCCGTGATGCTATTGCTAATGGCTATGCTATAAGTGTATGTAGTGGCTATGGATTTTCATCACGCAGAGATAAACATGGCATAGCAAAACGATCTGGCGGGTGGAGTCATGCGATGGCATGGGTAGCGATGGACGATTCCCATGAAATATATAATGAAACTCTATTTTTAGTCCAAAATTCTTGGGGAGTTTGGAATGGTGGCCCTAAGAGGCTAGACCAACCTGACGGCTCATTCTGGATTCGTGAAACAGATGCCAGAGGCATGTTATCACAAAGAGGTGCGTGGGTATTAAGCGATGTAGATGGCTTCCCTCCACGAAAAGTGGATTGGACGCTAGATAAAGTATTCTAACATAGGAGACAATAATGGCAACAACCGATGTGGCTACATTTGCAGTATCTGGCGTTGGTACTAATCCAATTCCAGCAAACGCAACAACAGTAGTAATGTGTTTTAATACTGGAGCTTATAGTTCTGCGTCAAATGTTTTTGACACAAGTGCTTCATATGAAACATTAGAAACTAAGTATACCGATAGATTTGACGATGTAGGTTATTACAATGCAGCGTCGTAATTTAATTATCTCGTCTTTATTACTTCTTTCATTTTCTACAACTATATATGCTGCTGAACCAGACGTGTTTAGTTTGTATGCTAGTCTTGTAGATCAATGGAAAAATGAAGTCTTTACATGTTTTAATGAAGCAGAGAAAGAAGTTTATAAATCTGCTCCAACTCCTGACGACGTTGTTGGACCGCACGAAGATCCTGCAAAATGTGTCTGCAAAGGAACTGGAACTATCGTACATGGTGACGGTCATACCACACCATGTCCATTTCATAGCAGAGAGCCTGAACCAGAAGCTGAAGCTGAAACCATTACAGATCCACCTTTAGTAAAAATAAAGAAAACAACGTGCCAGTGTGAAACTAGATGTGCATGTGACGATTGTCAGTGTGCAAAAGGAGAAGTAGAACTTCTTCTAAGAAGAACGGAGGAAGAATAATGTTTGACCTTGAGTTTATGCTGAAAGGTGTAGCACTTGTAGTAGCAGTAGGACTACTTGTATCAAGTATAGATTTTTCCTACTTATTAGCAAAAATTGCTGTAAAGAAAGAAGTCAAGGTTGACGATAAAATTATAGTAGTAACCCCCAAGGATGATGGTCCAAGTTTTTTAAAGACTTTGGAATTATGGTACTTACTAAAGAAGCAGTGTGTAGATAATGATCTTCAAGCTGCATCAGAAAAACTAGACGAAGTATTCCCTCTTCTAAATGACAACATGGAGGGTTAACATGAAAATACTAAAGATAGCAGTAGCACTTGGTCTACTCTGGTTTGTATTTTACGGTTCTGTACCATCATCAATTAATATCATCACTCCTGTTCCAGATGAAATTGACGAGGTACAAGCAATTATTAATGTTGATAAACCATCAGATAATATAATCACACAGGTAAAACCAGTTGCTGATCTTGTGGAAGGATTAGAAGATAGAGCAAAGTTTGCACTATTCAACTATGAATTTGCACAAAGAGTTACCAGATACGAAACAGATGCACAGCAACTAAACGATGTCTACAGTAAAGCTGGTGAAGCTTTTTTTGGTGGAAACATGAGAGGTAAATATCCAGGTCTATCAGACGGTTTAAAAGATTTGTTTGTCTCAGTTGTATCTGATGATAATCACGTACTAAGCATGGAAGAAAAACAGAAGTTAAAGGATTTATTTACTGGATTATCTTGGGCATTAATAGAGAGATAAACATGGATATTTCAGAGATCAAGAACATTGTCAATCAAATATTCTCAGAAAATGGTTTCAAATTTTTAAACTTCTTTTTCATATGTCCTGATAATGTTGACATTGTTTTAAATAAAGATGAACAAGGCATCAATCTCGATTTTACTAAACAGATGCCGTATGTTAAAACCAAACGAATGTTAATACCTTTAACAGTTTATGTTGAAGGGCTATTTCTTGGTCCAGACAGTGGGTCAATCAAGTTAAAATATTTTCCAGATCTTCATTTTGAGTATGCTGGTTTTCAAGATAATAATTTTGGTGCAGAAGAACCAAAGAAATTAGAATCATTCTACAACCAAATTCACAAAGAATATCCAGATGAAGAAAGAAGAAAAATTGCCAAGCTAGCATTGCAATATACACAAGAATGGGCTACAATAGTTAGTCAAACTGGTGTGAATTATAGCGATTGTGAGCAACCAAAAAGAAAGAAATTAAGAGACAACTGCAAGAGTTTTGTTTTAGAAAACATTAGAAACTCCAAAGATATAGAAGCTAAGTCTGCAATCCTAAGTTTTATATTGATTTACTTTGTGTTGCCAGCAGTTATTAGCTGGGTTGTGAAAAAGTTTCTTGACAATTTTTTTAATTGATAATACAATATAGTCAACTAACAATGAAGGGGTTTCAATGTCGTTAAAATCTTTGATGAACTATACGTTTGTGTCTAAGTATGCTAGATGGATTCCAGAAAAGAAAAGAAGAGAAACATGGCAAGAAGCAGTTGAAAGAGTAAAACAGATGATGGTTGATGCTTATGTCAACCCAGAGAATGAAAATCATGTTGAAATTGCTGAAGCTATTTCTACAGCCTATGAAGACATGAGAAAGAAAAAGATTCTCGGTTCACAAAGAGCATTACAGTTTGGCGGATCTCCTATCTTTAAGCATAATGCACGTATTTACAATTGCATTGCTTCGTATGTTGACCGTGTAAGATTTTTTCAAGAATGTATGTATCTATTGCTATGTGGTTGCGGCACTGGTTTTAGTGTTCAAAAGCATCATGTCGCAAAACTTCCAAATTTGCGACAGATTGCATCAAAGGGTCGCAGCGTGAAACATATTATTGATGACAGTATTGAAGGATGGTCAGATGCAGTTGGTATCCTTGTTTCAACATATTTTGAAGATTGTGATTTATTTCCAGAGTATGCTGGTAAGTCTGTAACCTTTGACTATTCAAAGATTCGTCCTGCTGGTGCTTATTTAAAGTCTAGCGGTGGAAAAGCTCCAGGCCCAGAACCTCTAAAGAAAGCTCTCAATAATATTAGAAAGGTGCTTGATAACGCTGTTAAATCTGGTCGTAATAAAATTACACCTATTGAAGCATATGACATTGTAATGTATAGTGCTGACGCTGTTATTAGTGGTGGCGTTCGCCGTAGTGCTACAATATGTGTATTCTCACCAGATGATGAAGAAATGGCTAAAGCTAAAACTGGTAGTTGGTTTATCAATAATCCACAGCGTGGACGATCAAATAATTCTGCACTTCTTATTCGTGGAGAAACAACAAAAGAACAGTTTGCAGAATTAATGACTTCTGTTAAGGAGTTTGGTGAGCCTGGATTTGTATGGTCAGATTCTACAGAACTAATTGTCAACCCATGTGTTGAGATTGGCATGTGGCCTGTAGATGAAACTACTGGTGAAAGTGGATGGCAAGCATGTAATCTATCTACAATAAATTGTGCAAAGATTAAAACAGAACAAGATTTTTATGACGCCTGTGCTTCAGCATCTATTATTGGCACTCTACAGGCTGGTTTTGCTAAGTTTCCATATCTTGGTGAGGCATCTGAGCGAATTATTTCTAGAGAAGCCTTGCTTGGAGTGTCGATGACTGGTATAATGGAGCGGCATGACATTTGTCTAGATCCAGAAATACAGAAAAAAGGTGCTGCAATCGTTAAAGAAACCAATGCCAAAATAGCAAAGCTTCTAGGCATCAATCAAGCTGCACGTACAACATGTGTTAAGCCAGAAGGCACTTCTAGCTGTATTCTTGGTACATCTTCTGGTATTCATCCTCATCATGCCAAACGGTATATTCGCCGTGTTCAAGCCAATAAGATGGAACCAATTTATCAATACTTTAGAGAAGAAAACCCAAGAGCATGTGCAGAAAGTGTATGGTCTAACAATGATTCGGATGACGTTGTAGCATTTTGCGTAGAAGTACCAGATGGATCAAAGATTAAGAACCAAGTTGGTGCTATTGATCTATTAGAATATGTGATGAGCACTCAACAAAATTGGGTGATGACAGGTACTAATCCAGAACTTTGCACTCAAAAATGGTTAGTTCACAATGTGTCTAATACTATTAATGTAAAACCAGACGAATGGGATTCTGTTACAGACTTTATTTATGATAACCGTCAATATTTCTGTGGCGTATCTCTTCTACCAATTGCTGGCGACAAAGACTATGCACAAGCACCATTTACAACTGTGTATCTACCAAGTGAAATTACTCAGCATTATGGTGATGCAGCAATGTTTGTAAGCGGATTAATCGAGGTTGGGCTACAATTGTTTGAAGATAATTTATGGGCCGCATGTGATAGTCTTCTCGGCTTTGGTCAAAAAATCAAAGGAACAGAGAAGAAAGCATATCAAGAGCGATGCCAACGCTTTGCCGATAGATACATGAATGGCGACCTAAAACAGCTTACCTATTGCATGAAAGATGTGTATAATTGGAAGGATTGGCTTGATATGACTAGAGAATATAAAGAGGTTGATTATACTAATGTTATTGAAGAACAAAATAATGTAAAAGCAGAACAGGAATGGGCGTGTGCTGGAGGAAAGTGTGATATACTGTAATAAAGGATAACAATGAATATATTTTCACCATATAAAACTCATAGTTACAATA
>Ga0102963_1000703_pt1 | contig 14440 bp, 38 predicted proteins | sample SalPon2_C_H2O_MG_2_FD_84522 | JGI IMG/M metagenome (GOLD analysis project Ga0102963, IMG submission 84522) | Salt pond water microbial communities from South San Francisco under conditions of wetland restoration - Salt Pond MetaG SF2_C_H2O_MG | ecosystem: Environmental > Aquatic > Non-marine... | reverse complement strand
AGGAATATATCATGTTTAAATCAGAACTAGAAGTAAAATATAGCGATGGGTCTCAATCCGCACGAGTGTTTTATGGATATACTCGTGAAGAAGTCCTTGAAAAAGCAGGAGATTGCATTAAGCGAGTCTTTAACAAGTTACAATGCGATCCTAATGGTGTTCAGGTTATTTCACGTGAAATTGTTATTTGATGGAATTAGGTGTTTACTTTATTGCAAATCGGGTCTATAATTTAAGTATAGTGAGAGAAAGGAAAACAAATGAACAAATATGATCACTTAATACTTGTAGACTGCGATGGTGTAGTCCTTAACTGGGAATATGCCTTTGAAGTCTGGATGAACGGTAAAGGATACAAACGTGATGAGAAACAGTTTGTATATAGCGTCGATGAGGCTTATGGGTTGACTCGTGAAGAGGGTAAGAAGTTTGTACGTCTGTTTAATGAGAGTGCGGCGATAGGTTTCTTGCCTCCCCTTCGTGATGCGATACAGTATGTTCGAAAGTTGCACGAGGAACATGGGTTTGTATTCCATGCTATTACTAGCTTGAGCAAAGACGTGAATGCTCAAAAACTTCGTACTCAAAATCTTAAAAAGTTGTTCGGCGAAACTGCCTTTGAGAAGTTTGTCTATCTGGATACTGGCGCTGATAAAGACGAAGTCTTAGAAGAATATCGTGGTACTGGCTGTATCTGGGTTGAGGATAAAATTGAAAACGCTGAAGTTGGTAAGGCACTGGGTCTCGATAGCATATTGATGGAACATGGATTCAATATGAATTATAAAGGGATTCGTTTGGTGAAAAATTGGAAGGAAATTTACGAATATGCCACGGGCGAATGTTAAGCAAATTGGTAGAATCAAAATTGATGATAGTAAATTTTCAGCCAAACATACTTATGGGGATCTGAAAATTGGTCTTAGTGAAAAGAAAAACGTGATTTACGTTTATAGTAATGCTTCTGGGGAGTGGGATATTCTGTGTGGTCCAACAAGTAATATCCAAGCAGTGGAGGAAATGTGGACTTCGTTCTGTAATCTGAAATAGAAAGGTTGTATTATGGATACTGTTATTACTGTAGGTTTCGCTCTTCAATGTTTTTTTGTTTTCGTTGCGGCAGCGGCTGTTTTCATAGCGATTAAAGAATTGTTAACTTTAAAAATTCGCACTATGACTGTTGAGCAACTTCGTGAAGAACTCGGCGAAGATTTTCGTGAGTTGCGTTATGTTGATAAGCGCAAAGTTCGTGATGAATATTTTGGAGGCAAATGATGTATAATTTCTCATCTCATGAAGACATCGATTCGATCACAAAAAACTATATAATTACAGTGGCGGCGCAAGATATTGAAACTATCCCCATCACTGAAATTAACGAGTTCCTTAACGGATTAGATGCATTCGAGAGGTTAGAAATATGCGAGGTTGTTCTTTCAAAGTAAGATTGTACAACACATGGAAAGACGAACAGGAGATATACATACTTCCGCAGTTTTCAATTAGCTGGTATGACACTCCTACACTATTTCCAGAATTTTGTGTTGCTTTTTTATGCTTTAAGGCTTATAGTGTATATGACTGGAAATAAATGGTCTCGTAGTTCAACTGGATAGAACAACGGACTTCTAATCCGTAGGTTGCAGGTTCGAGTCCTGCCGAGATCGCCAATATTATGGAGTAAATTATGGATATTGTAAGAAAATATGGATTGAGAATTCAAATCGCTTTGGGCGTTTTTCTTCTCTTAGTCTCTACCAATTTTTGGTTGACTACCTTTGCAGTTTTGTTGCTTGTAGGATCTATAGCGGAAATGGTTGCTGAAAAATTAATGGAGAAAGATGATGAGTATTACAATTGAAGCTGGCAAGCGATATGCTATCACCCCAAAAACCAAGAAATCTGTTGAAGACATTGAGTTTTTTCAAAAGGAAGAAAGCAGACAAATGATTAATGTTACCACATTATGGCGTGGTGGCGATTACTATATAATCCCTGAAGATGATGAAGAAGCAAAAGAACTTCAATCCTGCATTGATGAAGGTGAAATAGAAATAACTGCCTTTGCTAATTGGGAACTTGGTTCTACATGGGATGGAATTTCAGTTGATTTTTCGATAACTAATACAGACCTATCTGAAGAAGAACAAGAAAATCTAATCGAGCAGTTAGAAGAAGATTATTGGACATGGCTCGAAGAAAATGGGTATGATTCATATGATTGTGAAATTTATATCTATAATGGAATTGAAGTTGAAGAAATGGAAGAAGGATACTTAGATGGCTAAAGGAAAACGTTCAAGCGGAACATCATATACATCAAAGGGCGAACGTCGTAATGTGGCAAAGAAAAATTGTCGCAATCGCAAAGACAGGTCGTTTCTCGATCGCTATGTAGATGCAATGGAATCATGGCGTAAAGGCTCGCCTTGCCCAAAAATTATCCAGCAAAGCATGGGTGTTGGTCCAAAAGCGTTATATAAGAATCATATCGTTTCTCAGATTATAAAATGATCGAGTATCGTACATGGGAAAAGGTGATGGCTCGTGCGCTCGATTATTATATCGGACGTAATGATGAGGATGAACCTAAAGTTCCTGTGCTAACACAGCAGAATGCAAGACGTGGCTTATACATAAGAATGGTTCTTCAGTTAGTAAACTGGATTACATGTTTCTTCATTATAGCTGGAGTCATAAGGCATTGGTAGAAATACTCGAAAGACGTGTAGAAAACTCATTAACAATGTTTAACAAGTTCGAAGAAAATACTTGGGGCAGAGAATATTGGGGAGGAGTTCTTGCTTACAATCTTAAAAAACTTAATGAACACATCAACGGAGGACAAAATGAATTACGTCATTTACACTAGGAATGATTGTTCGTTTTGTGATAAGGCAAAGTCCCTTATAAGAGAACGTGGCGACCAATATCTTGAAGTTAGCATATATGAAGAGGTTGGTGCATTACAATATTTAAAAGATCAAGGATTTACAACTGTTCCGCAAATTTGGCTTGACAAAAAACACATTGGCGGTTATAATGAGTTATTACAACATTATGAAGGAGTATCAGGTGGACACGGAGACAATTTTTAGTCAATTGAAAAATAATGTTTGTGAAGTTATTTTCACAAAAGTTGATGGGACTAAGCGTCGTATGGTTTGTACATTGTGTGAAATGTATTTACCAAAACAAATGGAATTGGAAGAATCGATTCAAAACAATTCAACCCCCAAAACGTCAATCTCAGTATGGGATGTGGAGAAGAATGGTTGGAGATCATTTAAGATTGAAAACGTTTCTTCCTTTAAAGCGCTTATAAGATCGTGAGGGTGTAATAATGCCAATCAAAATTGTTGATGATAATAAAGAAGAAGTTGAAGAATTTTCAATGAATCCTCAATCGACCATGAAGGAAGATGGGACATATGATATAGCGCAAGGCGGGACGGAGTTGATGAATAAGGCTCTGTACGATCGTGTAGATAGAGATCTGCTTGAGCAATTCAATATCATTAAGTCACGTGTTCGTTATGTCGATCCAAATAAACCAAATGTTCTTTGGCTCCACGATTTATTCGGAGATCCTGAAGTAGAGCATTTAAGAGATCCTGCATCACGTGAGCGTTTCGCCAAAATGGTATTTGTATCAAACTGGCAACTTTATGGTTATCATCTCGCTTTGGGTGTCCCCTATGAGAACTCTATCGTTTTGAAGAACGCTATCGACCCTATTCCATTCAAGGAAAAGTCTAAAGACCAAGTTCGTATCATCTATCATACGACGCCGCATCGTGGGCTTCATTTGGCTGTTGCAGCCATTCGTGAGTTGGCTAAAATTCACGGCGATAAGATTCACTTTGATGTCTACTCATCATTTAATGCTTATGGTTGGCCACAACGTGATGAACCTTATCTTGGATTGTTTGAGGAAATTAAGAATCATCCTCAGATGACATATCATGGGTTTCAACCAAATGGCGTTGTTCGTGAGGCATTACAAGAAGCGCATATCTTTGCTTATCCTAGCGTCTGGCAAGAAACATCTTGTATCTCTGCTATTGAAGCCATGTCAGCGTGTTGTCAGGTCGTATGTCCGAACCTTGCAGCATTACCTGAAACGACAGGTAATTTCGCTGTAATGTATCAATATCAAGAAGATCAAAACGTTCATGCCAACATCTTCGCTGGTATGTTAAATGCAGCCATCGAGCGTCAGTTTGATGAGAATAATCAACGTAAGTTATTGTTCCAGAAAAACTGGACGGACAATTTCTATAATTGGGATCTTCGTGCAAATGAGTGGACTGGATTGCTTCAAGGTCTAGCAAGAAATGGGTAAGTTTAAAATCGGCGTCAAATTTGAATATGAGTTTGAGGTTGATGCTGACACCAAAGAACAAGCGATTCATAAAGTCATATCTAATCAGTATGAATTAGACGGATTAGAAGAATCAAACGTTATGTATGTGAAAGAGATAGAAAATGGCGAAGCGTAGAAAACCTATGAGTGAGGAGCAGCGATTGCAGGCTGCTGAACGATTAGCGAAGGCACGTGAAAAACGGCAGAACGCCAATCCTCCACAATATAAAAATGTTCATGAAAGTGTGTTGGCGTTAGACGATGACCATTATCTTTCTCATAAAAAAGTGAAAGAATGGATCAAATACAATAGAGAAATTCTTTCTGAAGAGCGTAAAGCAGTTCGTCAAAATGTGAAGGGTGCTGACGCAAGATTGAAGTCGACGGAAGGTTACATTCGCAATTTAGAAAAATACCTTCGTGATGGCGATTATGTTGATGACTGTTATGGTCAAGAGCAAGAAAATAAAATAAAAAGAAGGTGTGTCGCTATGGCATATGATGAAGAAGGAAATCCTAAACGTACAAAAGGTGTTTTCTATCCCGATCTAGGTTATCGCTGGGGAAACGAGATCTCTGATGAATAGCAACAATGTTATTGAGTTTCCGAAATCTGAACGTCCTGTTGTAAAGACTGAGCAGGAGTTGCGTAAAGATCTGAACGAGCAAAAGCGAACAATGATTGAGGAAATGGTAGACTATCAGGCAACAACTTTACTTTCAAACATGGCCATGTCTGGAGTAAATACTGATGCTGATAGTTTTATCAAAGACTTCACCTTCATTACCGAATCCATAAAATCATTATATTATCGCCTGTCTGGATTCGATCATCCATTACATTCTATGGTTGATGAGATTGTGAACATATATGAAAAAGAAGAATACGAACCTTGGGATCCTTTGGATGACGATTTTGAGGATTAATAGTTATGAGCAAATTGATTTTCTTAACTGATATTATTGAACAAAGAGTCCGCAAAGAACAAGAGATTGAATATTATGAAGAAGAACTTCGTAAGATCGAAGACAAACTCTTCTGGTTGCGCAAAGAAAAACAGCTTACTGAGACCATCATAGAAATAATAAACAGCGAAAAGGTCTTAGACATTCAACAATATTTTCTTGAGAAAAAAGACGATTCCTAAAATTAGGTGTTGATGATGTTGTAAGCGGTATAATTAGGCTGCTTACAGCCCCTAAGAAGCCTAAACAAGCGCATTTTGGTTCTTCCTATCCTTACAATATTTTCTTGAGAAAAAAGACGATTCCTAAAATTAGGTGTTGACTTTTTGGTCAAATTAGACTAATATATACTATGTTAGATAATATTTACATATGAGACAAAAATGATACTCCTTGACTTGAATCAAGTGATGATTTCAAATCTGATGATGTCCTTCGGTAAAAACAACACCGAAGTCAATGAGGATCTTATACGTCATATGGTTCTTAACAGCATTAGACTGTATCGCAATAAATTCACTAAAGATTATGGTACTGATATGGTCATTTGTTGCGATGATAAGAATTATTGGCGCAAAGATATTTTTCCTTATTACAAAGCACATCGTAAAGCAGATCGTGAAAAATCACCATTAGACTGGAATCGAATCTTCGAAGTTTTGAACAAGATTCGTGACGAACTAAAACAACATTTTCCATACAAAGTAATTCAGATTGATCGTGCCGAAGCTGATGATATCATCGGTGCACTTTGCGCATATAAAGGTGTATTTCTGACCAACGAAGATACTGAAGAAATTCTTATTGTCTCTGGCGATAAGGACTTTTCTCAGTTACAGAAGTATGCCAATGTCAATCAATACAGCCCTATCACCAAAAAATGGATTCGTGTAAACAATCCCGAAGCATTCCTTCGTGAGCATATTATGCGTGGCGATCGTGGTGATGGTGTTCCAAACTTCTTGAGTGGCGATAACTGCATTGTAGCAGGAACTCGTCAAAAGCCATTAACAGGCAAAAAATTAGATGCTTGGATTACCATGAATCCGAAAGATTTTTGCGACGAGATGATGCTCCGCAATTACAAAAGAAACGAAGCATTAATCAATCTGGACTTAATTCCAGAAGAAATACGCAAAAAAGTTATTGATAACTATGATAATTATGTGTTGCCAGAACGCAGAGGATTACTAAATTATTTCGTAAAGAATAAACTAAAAAATCTTATTGAAGATATTGGAGACTTTTAATGAAACTGACGTATTATGAAATTCTTGAAAACGTGAGCAAGAAGAAAACGAAGAAAGAAAAGATTGAAGAATTAAAACGATATAGCGGCGCACCTCTCAAGACTATTCTGGGTTATGCTTTAGATCCAAATGTCGTTTGGTTACTTCCACCAGGAGAGCCGCCTTATACGCCATTGAAAGATAATTCTGATATTGATGGCAGACTCGATTATGAGTTTCGTAAGCTGTATTATTTTGTAGATGGACCAACGCCCGAACAAAAGAACTTAAAACAGACAAGACGTGAACAAATGTTTATTGAAATCCTTGAAAGCGTTGATCCGAAAGAAGCAAAGTTATTGTTGGCAATTAAAGAAAAAACACTTCCGTTTAAAGGAATCACCAAAGCCATAGTTGCAGAAGCATTTCCTAATTTGGCGAAAGATTGGTGAAGAGACGATAAGAGACTGTTATGGGTAAAAATAAAAACGAAAACTTTGAAGACGAAAACAAAGGTTTCAAACGTATTAAAGAACAGCGTAAACCGATTAAAAACTTTAAAACGCATCTTAAGCAAATGGTAGATAATGAAGAATGGGACGGTGATGAAGACAGCATTTATACTGGGGAATGGCGTTAGTCGTAAACCTGTAAACCTTAATGGATTAGTTGGACAAGGAACGATCTTTGGCTGTAATGCATTATATCGTGAATTTGATAACTATGACTATCTGATTTCAATCGACCCTACATTTCAGGCAATCATTGAAAGTTATGCATCATATCGTGAATTTAATAACTATGACTTCCTGAGTTCAATCAACCCTAAATTTCAGGCAATCATTGAAAGATTAGATGAGGCGATGGGAAAGGACGATCGTATAATCTTTCCGCCTCAAGACGAATGTTGGGAATCCATAGAATATTCGCCAAATCGTCGCCGATCTAATGCAGGTATGAATGCAATGCTTGAAGCAATTCGTAGAGAACACGATAAACTTTATTGTCTTGGCTTTGATTTTTTGCTCAACGACCCTGTAGCATCAACAGATAATATTTTTAAAGGCCAAGAGGGGTATGGTCCAGAGACGCATGCTAATGCAAATGATAACGTTCATCGTGTCCGCTATCTTGAATGGTTTATGAGAAAATACTCTTTAGTCAATTTCGTTTTTGTATTACCAGATAATGCCAACTTTACTGCATTGACTGCAAAGAATGTTACTGGAATGTATGTGAGTAAATTTAAAGAGAAGTTCAATGCCTGAAGTAAAAACTCAAACTCCGCTCTATACGCTTGACTGGTATGTTAAGTGGTTTTCTTCATTTGTCGTATTGGCAGCGGTTCTTTGTCGATCAGTAGAAGAAGTTCCTAAAATATACGATATGATTCTCAGCCTAGTTGGCACAGGTGGCTGGCTTTGGGTTGGGATGCTTTGGCATGACCGTGCACTTATTCTTTTGAATGGTGTGCTTGTTTTTGTATTATCAGCAGGAGTGTTGAGACACTTTCTTACATAGGAGGAAAAAATGACACATTCAAAATCAGAGCGTATGCATCGTGATAGAAATGCTCGTCGTCGTAGAAAAATTTCCAAAAGTATTGTTGAGTCAAAGACCTTTAACTTCTTCCGAAAGTTAAGAAAGATGAGAAAAAAATGAATGACATTCTAACGTTCAAAAATGCGCTGATATTCGTATGCGCCTATATCACCTGTGAGATTGGATATCGCCTTGGGCTAGAACTCTGGTGCATGGCTTATCCTTATATCCAATGATTTGCTATCTCATATCCATAAGTCTATCGCTGACGATTCCAGACACTCGTTATTGCACTTATCGATGCACTGATAAGAGTAAACACATAGAACGAATAAGCACCAGCGAAGAATGTAAGTGGCAAATTTTGATAAAAAATTCTAAGTAATTGATTTAGAACAATTTTATTTTTCACTTTTTTTCATTTTTTCCTTTACTTAAATTGCGATATATGCTATTCTAAGAATAGAGAGAATGAAAGAAAGGAACTTGTTATGAAAATCGAATATTATACCATCCGTGTTACTACTGAAACTGAGAAGTTTGAGACTCGCCGTTACACCGAAGACGGTATGAAAGACTGCCTGATGGCTCTCCGTTTGGCTGGTTATGACCCTAAGAATATCACGGTTGATGAAACTGTTGAGTTGAAAGGTGCTGCATAATGAATTATACAGAATTATTTGAAAACACTTATTTGTTTAAAAGATTTGACCCGCTTGATATGGACAATCCATATGTGGAGAAAGAGTGTCGTATCGTTGATATTCTTGATGGACCTGGCGCAGATCGCCGTGACTATTGTGTTGTTGAAGGTCTAGAGGATTATGAGGTAGATATGCCTCTTGAGAACTTCTTAAAAAACACTCGGGTGAAAGAAAACGCTTGACATTAGAAACAAAGGAGTGCATAATAATGAATATTATCAAAACAGTTGGATATGACGTTGATGAGAAATTGGTCTTATTTGATGAGGCTGGAAACGTCCTGGATCGCCTAGCATATATCGAAGACGAGACTACTCGGGATTCGTATTACTTCACGGTGCTGATGACCAATGACTTCGAATTGGCTGATCGTGTGGAGGGAACTGCTGAATTCTTTGCCTCTGACGTGGCTCAGGAGATCTATGAGGGTTTTGTCGGCGAATATAATCGTACAAAAAATGGGGTTCATTAAAAAACGCTTGACTTTTTCTCCAGAGTAGGTACAATAGAGTATAGTTAGAGAGAGGAAAAAACTATGAATATGATTGAACGCTTTAATGATGCAGTTATCAACAATATGGACATGGTAGGTGGTTCTAAGGAAAAATCCCAGCTGTATGTTCTGTTTTCGATGTTATCAGATGTACAAGAGCAGATCCATATGAAGATGGATAGAGATGCAATTCAAAGCATCAACGATATTAAGTTTCTTATGTACAACATTGAGAAAGAGAAGATATAATGGGCGTTATTGTAGGGATACTTGTAGGAATAGCGATTTATCATTATGGCATCATTCAAAATGTTATTTTGGCAGCTTGTGGGAGTTAATCATGTGGGAAAATGTTTTTAAATTTATTAGCGGTGAAGTCACAGCAAACGAACTGACTACGACTGAACTTGAAATGGCTTTAGAATTTCTGCTAGAATATGAGGAGCAAGCATAATGAAATTTCTTCTGATTGTATCGGCATTAAATCTGAAAATGGCATATGAAGATCATGCAACGTGTAAGATGGCAGCTGAAGAAATTATGCGAGCCAATAACGACTCGGCTATTTGCATTCCGCTCGGAGAAGATGCTGGTGCGATTCAGATGAGAAATGTTATGAATAACTTTATTAATGCTGTTCGGATTTTGGAATCGCAGGCTAAATAAGGATATGGAACACATGAATCCCGAACGTCAAAAACTTTTCAGAATGTATGATGAAATTGAGAAACTCGCATCTTTTGATCGAGTTGATATTATCGAAGCACGTGATGGTGCGATGAAGCTATACCATGCACATGGTGGAACGACAATAGTATATCGTGATGGAACTGAAGAAAAGACTGAACCAACCAATCAAGAATATTGGCGTTTGTTCAAACTTTATGGCAATCCAGAGCCAGCACTAAAGAAATGGAAAACTAAATTCGTACAACTTTTTGGAGGAGTAAAGATAGATGACTGAATATCTTTTCATAGGACTCGCATATGTTTCAGGAACATTTGTAAGCTATATGTTGTTTAGACCTTATGTTATCGGTCAGACTATTTCTTCTCTAATACAATATGGCGTAATTCGCAGCAAAACAGATGAAGACGGTTCAATTGAAATTTTAAAGTATGATGGAACGGAGATAAAATGATTGATAAATTGAGAAACATTCGTGATGTTCGTTATAGTAAAGAAAATGGTCTAATCATTCACGGCATTAACTTTCGTGGTCAATACGACAGTTTAAATATACTTGACTTAGATCAAAATTCCATTTATAATATTATTATGAGTGCTTATGAAATAGGAAAGCGAGACGCCAAAAATGAACATCTTTTATCTTCACAAAGACCCTAAAACCTGCGCACAATTACATTGCGATAAGCATGTCGTAAAAATGATAATTGAATATGCTCAATTACTTTCTACTGCACATCGTGTGTTAGATGGAAAAGAATATGAGGGCAGAACTAAGACTGGTCGGAAAGCAAAACGTTGGCTTCTTGAAGACTGGCGTGAAGATACACTCTATATGGCAAGCCACATAAAGCATCCTGACGAATTGTGGATTCAAAAATCAAAAGATCATTACGATTGGACATATCAGCTATTCTATCATCTATGTGATGAATACACTCATAGATATGGAAGAGTACACGAAACCGATCGTAAACTTCGTGATGCGTTGGCGAATGCTCCTAATAATCTACAGTCTAATGGCTTCGTCGATCCCCCACAATGTATGCCAGAATATTGTAAAACTTCCAGCGCATTGCAGGCATATCATAATTACTATATAAAAGAAAAAGTAAGTTTCGCCAAATGGACTAAACGTGAGATTCCTAATTGGTTCGTCACAGCAAATGTTGCTTGAATAAATACCAATAATACGAGGATATTATATGCCACTCTACAGTTTTTATGATTCTAAAAAGAAATCATATTTTGAAGAATTCTATAGCATTTCAGACAAAGAGCAATTCCTTGCTCAAAACCCCCACATCACTCAAACTTTCGACAAAGTTAATTTTACCACCACTGCTTCTGGTGGGTTTAAAAATGACGACGGTTGGAATGAAAATTTAGATAGGATCGCAGAAGCGCATCCAACAAGCACGTTGGCGAATAGACGCAAACGTAAATCCGCAAAAGATGTGAAAACAGAACAAGTCCTTAAAAAGCATCGTATCAAAGGGAAGGGTTCTTATAGTATGCCTGAACTTTAACTCTAACAAAAAGGGAGACATTTATGTCGCAAACCTTTGACTATCAGACATACGACAACATTTACGACATAGGAGTAAGCAAAAATAGAAGAAGAAAAGTAAAACGTCAAGAAGCAAGAAAGAAAAACGGATTAAATCTGGAATATATCGAGCCAATGACGGAGAATCAAAAAAGAGTTTTTGATTCGTATTTAAGTGGCAAAAATGTTATGTGCCACGGTGTAGCAGGGACAGGAAAGACTTTCGTTGCCAGTTATTTGGCAATCCGTGATGTCCTTGAGAATTATGATGATAAGCAATCGCTACACATTGTTCGAAGTGTAGTTCCCACCAGAGATATGGGGTTTCTTCCTGGATCGCAGAAAGAAAAAGCAAAAGCATATGAAGCACCATATTATTCTATCTTCTCAGAACTTTTTGGTAGAGGCGACGCCTACGAAGTTCTAAAAAATCAAATGAAAGTAAATTTTACTACAACATCTTTCGTTAGAGGGTTGACTTTTAATGATTGCATAGTTATAGTTGATGAATGTCAGAATATGACATATCACGAGTTAGATTCTATAATTACTAGATTAGGTGACAACTCAAGACTGATTTTCTGTGGAGATTTCAGACAATCAGATTTTAAATGGGATGACGAAAGACAGGGCATCCTCGATTTTATGAAGATTATACGCAAAATGAACTCTTTTGACTTTGTAGAATTTGAGCGTGAAGATATTGTGAGGAGTAGTTTGGTCAAAGAATATATTTGTACTAAACTCGATTTAGGATTACATTGACATTTATACATAAACCAATTGAACTTAATGAATTAGACACGGTGACGATTTCCGGAGGGAGGCATTATGTAACTCCTTCCGGAAACTACCCTTCTATAACAACTGTTCTCTCCGTTCTCTCCAGAGACTCTATAAAGGCTTGGAGAGCGAAAGTGGGGGAAAAGGAAGCCAATCGTATATCAACACAGGCAGCACGCAGAGGCACTAATGTCCACTCTCTCTGCGAAGATTATCTGAACAATAAAGAACTTCCTAAAATGATGCCAAATGAACTGGCAATGTTCAGATCCATCAAACCAATCCTAGACGAACGAATAAATACTATTTACGCACAAGAAGCACCACTATATTCCGATTATCTTGGTGTAGCTGGTCGTGTAGATTGTATAGCAGAGTTTGATGGGCGACTGTCAGTAATCGATTTTAAAACGTCTAGAAAACCTAAGAAAAAAGAGTGGATCTCAAATTATTTCCAACAGGCTTCTGCTTATTGTGTAATGTTCGAAGAAAGAACTGGCATACCGATCGACAAAATTGTAATCATCGTTGCTGTAAGTGGTGATGATGGTGAGGTTCTTGAACCTCAAGTGTTTGTCGAAAAGCGTGACAATTATATCTTCGAATGTATAAAAACGATAGAACAATATAAGGCAGAAAAGCAATGGTCGGGAAATATGTAATCGCATTTATTATCAGCCTGTACAATACAAATGGATATGATGAAGAACTTTTTGTGTTGTTTCAAGCTGAGGGTTCTCCTCTGAAATTCGAAACCATAGAGGAATGTCGAGAAAAGATGGAAGAAGTCGGCAAAGTCAATATTTTAATAGACTTCTATCAAATGCACGCTAAAGCAGCCATAAAAGAAGGATATAACACAAAACTTCTTGATGGTCCAGAATGTATTTTATTTGAAAATGACCAATCAGTGTAATTTTTTGCTTGACATTAATTCCATAATTTAGTATAAATATAATTGTTCGATGAAGCGAACTAAAAGGTATGCAGGACGTGGGTGCGATTCCCACCACCTCCACCATCCCATTACAAGTTTCTTATGGGGGTGATCAGGATCGACTGGTGCTTAGTAGGTAAGTGGAGAACTGGTCAATGCAGAAGACCATAAGGGCTGGGCTTTCCCGACCGAAGAAGCAAAAACGTAAATGCAAACGATAACAATGCATATGAAGGTTACGCACTAGCTGCATAATCTTCGGGGTCAGGGGACGCCTAGCAACAGAAGTCCCCAACCAAACTTGCTGGTGGGTTATGAGGAATGCGGCGACGGTGTTCGGAAACTGCAAGACAGTCGCAAAATATGAGAGGACTATGGTTCGGAGACTTAGTCCTCTCGCCCTTGCATTGCTCAAAGTCAATGCTGGTGACGGTGAACTTAAAGAACGCTATCTGGTGACTGTGACGCTATCCGATACGGCAGGTGACAGAGGTTAGTAACTGAGGTGACGTTTCTAGTAAACTTGCCACTCGCTTGATAATGCGCATGCTAATTTGTATGTTAATTAAAGGAATCGGAATATGAGTGATGTAGATATCGATGTTAGTCTCGGAAACTACATTAAGATTAGGTCTCTCTGTCACTCTCTGATTCATTTGGAGATGTGGCAGAGTGGCTGAATGCAATAGTTTCCGAGACTATCATGGAGCAATCTATCGAGGGTTCGAATCCCTCCATCTCCGCCAGTTTGACTCGAAGATGTCGTTAAACTCTGCTCTGGTCGGAGTAAACTCCCAACGGCTGGTCTCGTAATTGACTCGTGTGGCGCCATGGTTAGCGCCACTTTTTTTATCCTTATAAATAGAAGCGAGAGTGATTTATATAAATCCATTGATTTTATTATGACAAACACAGTCATAAGGTAACGAATGGAACCTATTTCAACAGCATTAGCTGGATTTGCTCTAGTTAAGCAGAGTGTTGACTTCATAAAGGGTAATATTGAAACCGTAAACGATATTCGAGATATTTTTGGTCATGTTGAGAACATACTCAATGGAGAACAACAAATTCAAAAAGAGCGTTTCGCTGACAAGGGTGTCCTTGGGCAGACCAAAAGTGCTGCCCAATCGGTAATTGATGCTAAACTTGCCAAAGAGGCAATGGATGAGATGCACGCTCT
>Ga0102963_1000702_pt1 | contig 14480 bp, 3 predicted proteins | sample SalPon2_C_H2O_MG_2_FD_84522 | JGI IMG/M metagenome (GOLD analysis project Ga0102963, IMG submission 84522) | Salt pond water microbial communities from South San Francisco under conditions of wetland restoration - Salt Pond MetaG SF2_C_H2O_MG | ecosystem: Environmental > Aquatic > Non-marine... | reverse complement strand
TAATGGTCGACACCAAAGAAGTATGGGTTGACTTTCCAGGATTATCTGGATTTTCTGTAAAAGTGGCAAACTTGTCACGAAAAGAATTGAATAAGCTTCGTAAGCGATGTATTACACAAAAGTTTGATCGAAAATCTCGTCAAGTAGTAGAAGAGCTGGACGAAGAAAAGTTTGTAAAAGAATTTTCAATTGCTGTTGTAAAAGATTGGAAAGGGCTAACACTAGAGCACTTAGAAACTATTCTTCTTATTAATACTGACGGCCAGGATATGTATAAAGAGTTAGACTACAGCGAAGATAACGCAGAAATTTTAGTAAGTCAATCAACTGAATTTGATACTTGGCTCAACGAGGTAGTCTTTGATCTCGATAACTTTCGTAGCCCAGGAGAAGGAAGAAGCTCTAAAGCGGCTGGAGAGCTTGTACAAGAATCTTGATACAAAAATGACCCGAGATCGATACTTAACAATGTGTGAGCAGCTCGGAAAAGAACCAAATCCAGACGAAATTCCTCCTGACTGGGAGGATTTTCCCGAAATAGTGCAAGTAGCTATAAATACCTTTAATATGCTTGGAGATAGAGTGTTTCCAGAAATAGGCTATATAGGTAAAGATTATACAAATTTGTCAGAATTTATGGAAGTCTATGAAATACAGGATAAAGAATACTTTTTAGATATTCTTAACTGGCTAGACTCCAGAGCTATCAAAAAATCCTCTGAAGAACTAAAAAGGGAGTATGATAAGCTAAAGAGAAAGAAATAGTGGCTAATACAATTAAAGTTACCTACAAAGTAAACGAGGATGGCTCTTTAGAGAGAATCTCTAAAAACGCTGAAAAAGCAGCAAAATCGACGGATGGTCTTGCAAGGTCAAAACAAAACTATAATAAACTAGAGAAAGGTACCGCACAGCTTACATCCAATACTACTAAAGCTTTTTCTAAACAAGTTCAAACAATCGGCGGTGGCGGATTTGTAGCTGCCTATGCAACTTTAGCTGCAAACATATTCGCTGTTACGGCAGCTTTCGGAGCGCTACAGCGGGCAGCTGCGGTTCAGCAACTAGAGAAAGGCTTAATCTTTACTGGTAGAGCAGCAGGACAGAACCTGCCTATGGTAGTAGACCGTCTACGAGATATAACGGACGGAGCCTTAGCAGCCGCAGACGCTATGAATGCTGTAGCGCTGGGTATTTCCGCAGGATTTAGTGAGTCTCAGTTAGAGGGTTTAACTAAAGTAGCCAGAGGCGCTTCATTGGCTTTAGGCAGAGACATGACAGATGCTATGGCTCGCCTCACTCGCGGTGCCGCCAAATTAGAGCCAGAAATTTTAGATGAATTAGGTATTATGGTAAGACTTGACGATACTACGCGCAAGTATGCCGCTAGTGTTGGAAAAACTGCTGCCGAGCTTACTCAGTTTGAGCGTCGAATGGCATTTACAAACGCTATTATTGAGCAAGGACAAAAGAAGTTCGGGGCTTTAGCAGAGATAGTAGACCCTAATCCTTATGATAAATTAGCCGCGTCTTTTGATGGACTAACAAAGGATATTATAAATTTACTAAACAACGCACTCAAGCCTGTAGCAAGCTTTTTAGCCGATAATGTAATAGCAGTATTTGGTATTTTTGCAGGTCTTTCGGTAAAAGTAGTTAATGCTTTAATTCCAGCACTAACAGGTGCGGGAACTGCTATGGCAGCTCTTGCAAGTGAATCTGCTGCTGCTGCTAAGGCAAATATTGGGAGTGTAAAATCTTTTGAAGGTGCCCCAAAAGAGTACACAAAGTTAACCTCCTCGATTAAAAAAGGTACTGCCTCAGAGAAAGAAATGACTAAGGCTAAAAATAGCCTTACTCGCTCTATATCAATGCATAATAAACAAATGGAATCCTTTACTAAAAGACACGGGGAGGGTTCAAAAGCAGTAGCAGATAAAACAGCGAAAGTTAATGCAGCAAAAGCCGCACTAAATAGAATAACGGCTGCAGAAGCTCAAGCAACTCTTGCTACCCAGCTAAACACTCGCGCTACTTTATTAAACGCTGCGGCTAAGGGCGACTTAAGAGGTATGCTCGCTGCGCTTCGTTTGATGTGGGCAGGAGAGATAGCAGCTACGGCAGCGGCTACTGCTGGAAAGGGCCTGCTTACAACCTCACTTGCATATTTAAGAAAGGGATTTTCACTTGCATCTGTAAGTGCCAAAGCTTTTGGCATAGCACTACTTTCCGCTATACCAGTTATAGGGCAAATAATAATTATAGCTACTATTGCTTACGAAGCCCTTAGTTCTTTTTTTTCAACAGACCCTACAGCTCTGGATAAAGAATTGGAGAATGTCCAGAAAAGAATAGAAGAGTTCCCTAAAGTTATAGATCAAATGTCAAATGCCTATCTGGTGGCTACAAGTAGAGTTGAAAAATTTGTAGCAGCATTTAAGCCGCTAGCCGGGCTAGGAGGACAGGTTGACTCACAGCTACAAAGCTTGATTTCTGTTCAAGTAGCAGAAAATTTAGGCAAACAGATAAAAAAGACAAAAGAGTTGATGGACGCCGAAGAAAAGCTGCGTAAAGCAATAAAGAAAAAAGAGGAAGCATCTAAAAAGCCTTCAATGAGTGAATTCTCCGGCGTAGCAGAGAGTGTTTCTGTGAGAATGGCTCAACAGAATATAGATAGGCTGAAAAAAGAAGTAGACGATCTTAGAGAGGCAGGGATAGATACAGATAGGACTATCGAAGGTGCAAAAGAAACTATGCTAGGGTATAGTGCCTCTCTTAGAACAGCTAAAACCTTTTTAGAAGAAGGAACCTCTGAATATAAAGCATATTCAACGGCTATTAAAAATGCTGATGAGGTTATTAAACTACTAAATGAGGGCTCTATTGAAGAAGCTATCAAAAAACACAGGGAGAGTGCTACCGCATTAAAAGCGGAGTTAACAGCGCTAAATGACGTAGCAGATGCAGTAGCAAAAGTAGACGCATTTTTTCTCTCTGCTGCCGAAAAGTCTGGATTTTTTGCGGAAAGAAATAAACTCCTTCAAACGTCTTTGAATAATTTAAAGCCTGGGCTTAATATTAGTCCAGAAATTGTAACTTTATATGAAGCTCTTGGCCAGTTTAAAGGCATAAATTTTCCAAAGCTAGAGGAAGGTGAAATACTGTCAGAGAGTCAAGCTAAAAAAATACGCCAGGAAATAGAAGCTCTTAGTACCGCTTACAAAGAATTAGATCAACGAGCAAAAGACTTAAGGTTTGCTCAAGTAGGTTACGACATAGATGCTATAGAAGCTGCTAGAAAATTTGGAGAAGGAAGTGATAAGGCACGAATTGTAGCCCTTGAAAATCAGCAGATAATGCAAAACGAAAACCTAAAACTAGAGCAAGACAAGCTAGGTCTTTTAGAGAGTGGTACTGATGAGTTCGACAATCAACTTTTAGTAGTTCAACAGCTTTTATTAGCTCAGGAGAAACTAAATCAGTCAAAAGTTTCTACGGCAATGAATGCTAAAGGTAGCACCGCGGATCGCTTCAAGACTGCTATTGAAAGCGGCGGTTTGGAGGAAGCAGGTAGCCAGGAAAAAATTGCTATATTAGAAAATGCTATAACTCCTATGAGAGAGGCATTGTCAGAGCTAGGGCCAGAAGGCGAATTAATGGCTACTGTTACACAAGGCGCCTTTGCAATGGCTGAAGCATTTACAGCAGCCTTTGAAGATATAGAAGCAGGGGGAAGCGTATTAGAAAATGGTCTAGCAATGGCAGGGGCCGCTGTAAATGCTCTTGCTTCTATACAAGCAGCTCAAAGCAAGGCCGCAATCGCTGCAATAGATAAGCAAATAGCTGCAGAAAAAAGAAGAGATGGCACTTCTACTCAGAGTTTAGCAAAAATTGCAGCGATGGAGAAGAAAAAAGAAGCAATGAAACGAAAAGCCTTTGAGCAAGACAAAAAGGCTAAGATGGCTTCTGTTATAATTAATACTGCTTCTGCAATAATGGGTGTATGGAATGTAAAAGATCCTTACGTGGGTCCCGCTCTTGCAACTGCATACACTGCTTTAATTGCAGGTCTTGGAGCTGCTCAGCTATCAGCAATTGCCTCTACTTCTTATCAAGGAGGGGGTGGAGGTATCTCAAAAGGACCTAGTAAGATATCTGTAGGAAATAGACAAAACTCTGTTGACCTTGCAAAAGCTCGAAGCCCCTCTGGAGAGCTTGCATATGCTCGCGGAGCCCAGGGAACTGGACAAGGAATGACAAACTATACTCCCACTCCCGCTTTTACAGGGACAAAGTATCGCGCTGCAGGAGGAAATACCGCCTTTATGGTAGGAGAGCAAGGACCGGAAATGTTTGTGCCAGATCGACCGGGAACAATCGTTCCGGCAGATGAAACCCAGGGTTTCACTGGGCAACCTGTAAATGTAAACTTTTCTATAAGCGCTGTCGACTCGTCAGGAGTAGAAGATCTGCTTATGTCTCAAAGAGGAAATCTAATTTCAATGATTCGTGAAGCAGCAAACGCTCACGGTGAATTATTTTTAGAAACTGTAAATGACAAGGCAATCCCTTCAAGGGAGGCTAGAAAATACTAATGGCTATACAAAATACACTTCCTGATCCACTTAATTTAATAAATACTGCAGGGGAAGACTCCGGGTCCGCAGGGCCCGGGTTTGCTTCCGTAAAACTCTCTTCTAACCAGCCAATTATGAGAGATAGAACTCGATCAGGTAGATTAGTGTCTCGGGCTGTTACCTATCATAAATGGGAAATAGATATTACATATAATCCTTTAACAAAAGAAGAATTTACTCCAGTGTTTTCCTTTCTTTTAGAGAAGCAAGGATCCCTAAAACCATTCTACCTAGAGTTGCCTCAGTATAGGAATCAAACTTCTCTAAATAAAACATCTTTAGAGAATAAAAATGCAGGAGCCACTTCATTACAGATAAACAGTATTTCTGGTATAGCTCCTGGAATGTTATTTAATATTGTAGATTTAACAGACAGTACCCATACAAAATCTTATATGGTTACAAAAGCTTCTGGAAATACTCTATCATTTATTCCAGGGCTGCAAAAAGATGTTTCTATTACTGCTACTATTAATTTCAAAACCCCCAAGATTAAAGTTATTCAAGTTTCAGATACTCAAGAATACGCACTGGGGTCAAATAATTTATACTCATTTTCATTAAAGCTAGAGGAGGCTTGCTCTTAATATGTCCGAACGTATTACTAATTCCACACTACGAAACTCTTTACTAAACGAAGAAGAGTACGCATACGCACACCTTGTAAAATTTGAAAAGCCTCGCCCCTCATCCCAGGTTGGCAGCACTAGCGGTAAAGCAACGGACTACTCTTATATAACAGACGGATCTGTAAATATAACCTGGGACGATGGATCAGTAGATAGTTTAGGAAATCTAAATCAAGCCCAAACTTATGTAGCAAATAAATTACTGTCTGTAGGAACAGTACAAGAAACTACAGAGGCTCGCGCGTCTAATATGTCTTTAGTGTTAGATGGTACAGCTTTTGGAACTATCATAACTGCTACCGTTACTTTTACCAGCTCCACAACTATGAATTCTAACGTAGACCTGTACTCTCAGGCATTTCAAGAAGGAGATACTTTATACATAGAGGGCGGAGTTAATGACGGAAAGTACATAACAATTAAAAAGTTTTCAAATGATAATAAAACTATTTCATTTTATGCTACTGATACTATTCAAAGCTCTGCCGGCGCTGAGCTATGTAATCTCTCTTTCGCATCTGAAGAGCTAACTGCTTTAATACGTAATAAGAATATATTCCAAGGTTTATCTTATTCTAGTTACATAAATAGAGAAGTATTTATCTATAGAGCCCACTTAAACCCAGAAACAGGTAGTATTATAGGAGAGCCCTTTCTTATATTTAAGGGCATAATATCAAAAGGTTCTATAAAAGAAAACCCTGAAAAATCCACAAAAGTAACCTGGAGTCTTACTAGCCATTGGGGAGACTTTGTTCGTGTACAGGGCAGAATTACCTCAGATCCTTATCATAGAGCTCTAACCGTATCAGGCACCCCTGATATAGATGCATTATTAAATCCTGCCTATGCTACAGACTACGGATTTATGCACGCGGAAACTGCTGTAAATGTCACCGGTATTTATCAGGCTCAAGAAACTCGTTACAAGATGAAGAAACGAGGAGGACTTGCAGGAGCTCTAGGGGGTAAAAAGCTAGTAGAGTATGAAGTGACCGTAGATAGAGAAGTAGATCTTCAATTTAACTTATCTGCAAAATATCTCCCCGTTGTTTACGGAGTTCAAAAAGTTGATAGTATTCCTGTTTTTTCCGACACTCTACTAGATGATCCTGCTAAATTGTATATTGCGTATGCAATTTGTGAAGGAGAGATAGGCGGTATATACGATATACATATTGATGATAATACAACCGTATGTATAGATAAATCAGACGCTGATGTACGCGTAAGCGGAGACGTAGACGTTTTATGTAATGGAAGAGCGGATAGAGGCGATGTTTTAGCTGCAGCGTCTAATTATCTCGATACCGGTACTAACGTATCTGTAGATTTTGGTGCAGGAACACTAGATTTTAATACAAGAGAGTTCGATGTATTAGATGAAGAGTTTTATGAAAGTAATATAGGATTGGAAAATAATGCCCCCGGAGGACAAGGTCTTACACATGAAACCTCATTTACATTTACTACTCCAATTGATGCAAATTTTACTATACACACCGGTAAATCCGATCAAAAAGCAAACCAAACACTAGTAAAGCTCGCCGCTGAAAATAAATTTAAAATACAAAATGACTATTTTAACTCTATAGACGATGCTCGCCCTTATTGGAGTGCCTCTCATAGACTTCTGGACACAGCATATGCCGTAGCCGGGTTTACATTATCTGAAGGCGAAGTAACCATCCCTAAGTATGAGTTTGTAGTTAGAGGCAGAACTATAGATTGCTATAACTATGATGGCAGCTATAAAGGTTCTGGCGTACATTCAAACTTTAATCTAGGAGATACAGTTAGCCTGTACAACAGTTCCAATGTTTTGATACAAGGCAATGTTCGTATTATAGATAAATGGTCCTTTTATAATGCAAATGGAGGAATTGAATATAGATTTATATTCGATCAGCCATTAAATAGTTCTTTAGGCGGGCTTTTTTATATGAAAAATGGCTCCGGAGATTCCTGGACCTTTTATAAATGGGATTATAAAGCATCGGAGAACCTGCCTTTGGCAGGAGCAGCTCCAACGGCTACTATATCCTCTGCATCTTATAACAGTGCTCAAGGAACTCTACAGCTAACACTAAGCTCTCCTACTTCTTTGGTTGAAAATATTTTAACAGAACTTGGAAATTCTTTAAAAATAGGAGTAGATGTAACAAACGGAGGGGTCCAACAACATTATAGCACTTTTAGCGTTTCTAGCTATAATAGCACGTCTAATGTTATAAGTATTAACTATGCTTACCATAAAGGCGCACTTTTAAAAGCTGCAATAGATGAGGGCAGCTTGTCTACTCTTATATTTAAAAATATACTAAGGCTAAACTCTTCCTCTAGCTCTTCTAACGGGGCCTATGTAGGCCAAACAATTTCCGTGTATCAGTACATTGATGGAATTCGCTATGAAAAAGACTTTAAAATACAAAGATATGATGGAGGGTTAAAAACTGCTGCTCTATCTACCTATTATGATACCAGCTACGCTCCTAATTCTTCTTACTCTTATGATATGGGGTCCTCTGATGATAAAAGAGTATCTATAAATCCGGCAATGCAATTGCTAGATTATCTAACGGACAAGAGATATGGAAAAGGGCTCTCTTTAGAAAAAGACATAGATTTAGACTCATTTAAACAGGCCGCTTTATTATGTGATACTACCTCTGATGTCACAGTTATAACAACTCAATCTGCCCAAGCTGGAGAGGTATATAGGTACGTTGCTAGTGGCAGACTAATTTTTGAAGGAACTGTAAAAGCCAATTCTGTCCTACGCAGTTTGGGCGGTACGACATACTATGAAACCACTTTTACTGACGTTATAGGAAAATTGGCATATAAGTGGAGTGATTGGAGAGTTTTTAGTCAAGGAGACTTGTATTGGTATAACGGAAAAGTATATATTGCAAGTAGCGGTGGAAGTATTAGTTCGGCTCCCACGGGAGGAAGTATAAGCTCTTTATCTTTAGCTAAAGTAGGAGGAGGTAGCTTAGGTATTTCAATAACAGATGGATACACTTCATCAGGAAACCCTATTGTTAAGAAATATACTAGCTCTTCAGAGGGCTTTAACTCGCCCGGCTATTCTTTATATGATTCTGATGATGTAAAATATTGGAAATACGTAGGATGGGACGAGCCCGAGCAGCGATATGTAACAAGACACCAGTTAAATCAAGTTATAAATACTTCTACTCCTGTATTTGATAATATTAACTCTATGTTAATACAGTTTAATGGTATTTTACGATACTCTAACGGAAAGTATGTTCTGGGAGTAGAGCAGGCTGCTCCCAGTTTGTTTGAAACTTATGAAACAATAAGTCAAGATGATATTATTGGAGAGATATCTATTGATGATAATGGTCAAAAAGAATCTTTCAATAGTATGTCTGCAAATATCATTGATCCAGCTAATAAATATGCTGCTAGATCCATTTCATTTTTTAACTCCGAGTACTTAAAAGAGGATAAAGGAATCAGAAAGCAAGGCAACTTCGCCATGCCAGGAATTTCTAACTACTATAATGCAAGACTGAATATTAAACAATACTTGGATGAATCAAGATATGGTATAACTATAAAATTTACTTTGGATTCCAAGGGGTACCTTCTTGCAGCAGGCAGTATTATCTTAATAAGCCATAATAGATTTTTATGGGATAATAAACTATTTAGAGTAAGCTCTATAAATTTTAGCGAAAATGGCTTAGTAGATATAGTAGCAGATGAACATAATAATGACGCGTACTTAATAGATAATATAAGATCATCTCTTATAACCTCTTCCCCCAATACAGGCGGTCCTTCACAGTTTACTATCTCTCCACCAGTACCTAACTCTGTAGAGGCTACTGCAGACGGTTTTGGCGGTATAGTGCTTACATGGGAAAATTCTGCCGGATATGATCCTTCTACTCATTATATACAAATATGGAGAAGTCCTGTAGAGACCTTTATAGGTCAGGCTGAACTGTTAGCAATTGTAGAAGGCAATAGATACGTAGATGTTATTACAGAAAGGAGTGCGGAGGATTATTATTACTGGATAAACTATTTTGTATACTATAACTCTACTGCGGTATTTTCTGAATTTGAACCGCGTCAAACAGATCCAGGTGTTTTAGGGTCTTATTTTCTTGCAGCTTCCGTTTCTGTTAAGCTAGAAGCTACAGATTACTCAGTAGTATATGATGAAAGTGGTCTAAATCCTGTATTTACTAGTGACGGTCAAATACCTGCCGAGGGAGAAAATGGCAATATCGGCCTTACTGCAACCGCAGTAGGACTTTTAGATCCCTTGTATAAATTTACAGTTAATGGGCTATCTACTGACTGGCAGGTTTCTAATTTATCTACTTACTCTGTTCCGGGGTACTCTCAGGGCGCAGATATAATAACAGTAAGTGTAGCCGAAAAGCCTCAAGACTGGCAGGGACCAGGCGTTCTTGACCCATTAGAAGAAGATATAGTAACAGCAGATACTATAAGTATTATAAAGGTAAAAGAAGGCTCAAATGCACTAACGGTTTTGATGTCTAATGATACTCACACTGTTGCCTCTAATAATGAGGGAGCTAATGCAGATTTAACTGGATCAGGCACAACAATAGAGGTAATAGAAGGAGTTACTCCTCTTACTAGTGTAGCTACATCAGCAACTCTTGAAGCCGGTCAGTATAAACTGTCCGTAGATCCTACTGTTAGTCTTGGTATAATTACTCCAGGAACGGTAGATGTATCGGGTACTAACTTAGTAGTTTCAGACCATAGTGGTATGAATACCGATCAGGTAGTAATAACTTATAGTATTGAAGGTCTTAGGCTTGATGGAGTAACTACGTTTACTTTTACTAAGATACAAACTATATCTAAAGCAAGAGCGGGTTTATCTGGGTCTTCTACTACTGTAGTGGATGTATTTTTATTAACAAATGAATCTGATGCAGCGCAGCTTACTTTACCTACGCCTACAACTAACTACAAGTATGACTTTACAACAGGAAAACTGCTAACAAATGCTGGGGCTCCTACGACTACATTAGATAATAATTGGAAAACAACAGCAAGCTCAGTAACTTCTACAAATAAATATTTATGGATGATATCTGAGGGTGTTCAAGCAGCTTCAGGAGCCACAATAGACGAAGAAGTTACGTTTACTGGAACTCCTGTACTCGTAAGTGTTTATGGAGAAACAATTCCTCCTGTAAACAAGCATTTAATTAAAATTTATAACTTAAATAATACTCCCTCTCCTGCACCTAATTTACCGAGCCAGGATGTTATATATAATTTTTCAAGTACTAGCTTTATTACAGGTACTTTAAATAATGGGTGGTCTTTATCTGCATCTTCTATTTCTCCTACGAATAAATATCTATGGGAATCAAATGTAGTCGTTTCAAGTACGGAAGATGAAATAATTATTGCAGGAACGGATTCTGGTCCCACAGACTGGGACGCTCCAATATTATCATCAGTTTACTCAAGAGAAACAGTTGTTGCAGACCTATCAAATGAGCACATTTCTGTAACTGCTGATAATAATGGCGATAATCCAAACTTAACTGGAGCTACAACTACTTTATCCATTTTTATTGGGGATACAAACGATGTAGATAACTGGACTATTGCGACTTCTAAATCTGATAACAGTATCGGGATAGCAGGAGCAAATACAAAAACTATCACAGTTACTACAATGGGGGTAGACGAAGGAACGATTACCTTTACTGCAAGTAAAGCCGGCTATAGCGATGTCTCTGCTATATTTACAATTCAAAAAGTAAGAGCAGCTGTAAATGGAGATCCAGCAACTGTTTATAGACTAATTCCTTCTGCCTCAGTAGTAAGAAAGTCTCTTGCAGGAGCTTATACCCCTTCAAGTATTTCAGCAAGTGCTCAGTCTATTACTGGAAACCAAGCGCCTGCTGCTTATACTGGCGGAACAATTAAGATATATAAAAATGCAACAGGAGCAGCAGTAGTCACTTCTAGTAGTGGGGAGTCTTCTGCAGAGTGGCAGTCTATTGCCTCTGATACGACCTCAATACGTATAGATTTAGAAATAAATAGTGTTGTAGTCGATACTGAAACCATACCTGTAGTATTGGATGGACCCAAAGGTGCAGATGCAGTTATCGCGGACTTATCAAATGAGCATATTTCTGTAACTGCTGATAATAATGGCGATAATCCAAACTTAACTGGAGCTACCACTACTTTATCTATTTTTATTGGCGGTACAAACGATGTAGATAACTGGACTATTGTGACTTCTAAATCTGATAACAGTATCGGGATAACAGGAGCAAATACAAAAACTATCACAGTTACTGCAATGGGGGTAGACGAAGGAACGATTACCTTTACTGCAAGTAAAGCCGGCTATAGTGATGTCTCTGCTATATTTACAATTCAAAAAGTAAGAGCAGCTGTAAATGGAGATCCAGCAACTGTTTATAGTATTATACCAGTATCTTCGGTAATTGGAAAAGATAGTGCAGGAAACTTTACTCCTTCGAGTTTCTCTGCAGATGCGCTCTCAGTAACTGGAAATAATAATCCAGTTGCATACACTCAAGGAACCTTAAAGCTTTATAAAAATGGAGGAACTACTGCCGTAGCTACCTCTAGCGAAAATGCCTCTACTGTATCCTGGACAATTGAAAGTGATACTACTTCTGTAAAAGCAGCCCTAGAGGTGGGAGGTGTTGTAGTAGATTCTGAAACGGTACCCGTAGTTACTGACGGTGCAAAAGGGGACCCTGGATTAGACCCTATTACGGTTGATTTAGATAATGAACACGTCTCTGTAACTGCTGATAATAATGGCGATAATCCAAACTTAACTGGAGCCGCCACAAATTTAACTATACGTGTAGGGCCCACAGATGATACCCATAATTGGGCAATTACTACAGCACCAAGTACTGGAATAACAATTAGCGGAGAAAATACAAGAGGAATTGCTGTTACTGGAATGACTGTAGATGACGGTACAGTTACCTTTACTGCTACAAAAACTATTAATAGTGTAGAAACAACTGTAAGTGCAGTTTTTACAATTCAAAAAGTAAGAGCAGCGGAGAATGGAACTCCTGCAACTGTTTACAGATTAATTACGGGGTCTTCGAGTGTTCGTGTATCAAATGCCGGAACATTTAGTCCTAATGCAATTATTGCAAATGCTCAATCAATTACAGGAAATAATGTTCCCGTTGCTTACACCGAAGGAACCTTAAAAGTATATAGAAATGGCGGAACAACCGCAGTAGCTACATCCACCGCAGGTAGTGACAATATTTCTTGGACTATTACATCTGGCACTACTTCTGCAAAAGTAGATTTAGAAGTGGGCGGGGTCGTAGTAGACACGGAAAATATTCCCGTAATTATTGACGGCACTATAGGAACAAGTAATGCAATAGTACGAGTCTATAGTAGAAATGACAGTGGTAGTACCCCCCCGAATGCTCCTACTACAGGGCAAGTAACCTATACTTTTGGAACAGGTATAACAGAAAATAACTTAGGACCAACAAAATGGGAGGCGTTAGGTTCTATTACTACAATTGGAGCATACTTATGGGAAAGAGAGGCTACAGCCTCTGGAGGTACAGCAACTGTTGATATCGCTGCTGCAAGTTTTGGAGCTGCGCAACTTATTGCAAGAGATGGAGACTCGGGTACAAGAGGCCGACGAACGGTACAAGGCTATTTATACTACGAAAAAACTACCGCAGGTGCTCCGAATGCTCCTACAGGCAATACTTATACCTTTTCAGAAGGTAAAGTATCTGGTACAGGAATTGATGACAACGGAGATACAAATGTTTGGAAAAACACTCCAAATGAGCAAAATCCTGCGTCAACAAATACTCACTACACGATACGTTATTATGGTACAGAAGCAACTACAGACGAGCCCGCCCCAGATACAATGGAAGTATCTTATAGTACTGCTGTAGGGGTTCCTTATACTAACTTTTCTGGAGTAGTAACATTTAGTGGTGGTACTTTTAGCCAGGACGGGGGTGATATTACTACTATTGATGGTAAAAATATTGCTACTGGATCAATTACTGCGAATCAAATAGATACCAGGAACCTGACAATTAAAGACTCGAATGGAAATGTAATTATTTCAGCAGGACAGCCCCTTACCTACGATAATCTTAGGTTTGTAGACGGCTTTAGTTATCCGAACACTGCCGAGCTACTGGCAAAGTGGACAAATTATGGCGGCACAGGAGAATCTAGTCTCCTATCTGGAGGGGGAACATATGATAGTAAGTATCTACGTATAGGTAATAATTCCGGAAATGATACGCTATGGTATGTATATGATAAAAGTTTTATATATAATCCAAGTAAACTTTACAGAATAAAAGTCAGAGCAAGACAAGTTAACGGTAGTGGTGTGGCCTATTTTGGAGTGGCAGGCAGAAACGCAGATGATTCAGAATTTGTAAATACTAGTGGATCAGATACTCACACTGGGCAACACTATTTTGCTGCAACGGCGGTGGACTTATCAACGAGTTGGACAGAATTTACTGGATATTTTGGATATAACGGATTCGGTACTGGTTATAGTCCTAACTATGATTCTCCCGGCGCTTTACATCCAAATGCTAAATACTTTAGACCTTTAATACTTGTTAACTATAATGGAGTTGCGGGTACTACTGATATAGATTATATAAGAATAGAGGAAGTAGTAGGGCATCCTGAAAGTGCTGCAAAAGCTGCTGTATCAAATATTTCAATAGGCGGGGCTGGAGATGTAGTACTACTTAAAAACACAGAGTGGAACGGTACTGCAAACAACGGAGAGATACAAGTTACCGGTAGTACCTTCTATCATCCAAATGGAACGAAAAAAACAATTGCTACACAGAAAGTTATTACAACTAATCTTGAGGCATCTTGTGTCCAAGATAGATTTTTTATATTTTACACAGAGACGAATGTAAGTACTCGATTTCCGAGTGCAGATACTTATACAAGCACAACTGGAAGTGAACAGTTTTTTGCTGCTGTTTATGATGACTACTATAGTAAATGGTTCCTAATCGATAATACAAACAATCGCTGGGCATTTACCCCCGCAGAAACAGATTGTATAGTAGCAGTTGGGTCTAAGACTACCGTAGGCGCAGATGTAGTTAATAATACGGGTATTGATACGCTACTAAGTATG
>Ga0102963_1000701_pt1 | contig 14481 bp, 20 predicted proteins | sample SalPon2_C_H2O_MG_2_FD_84522 | JGI IMG/M metagenome (GOLD analysis project Ga0102963, IMG submission 84522) | Salt pond water microbial communities from South San Francisco under conditions of wetland restoration - Salt Pond MetaG SF2_C_H2O_MG | ecosystem: Environmental > Aquatic > Non-marine... | reverse complement strand
GGATTAGAGCAACAGCCTTCTAAGCTGTAGGTCCCAGGTTCGAGTCCTGGAGGGCAGGCCAATTACCGGAGTGTAGCGCAGCCTGGTAGCGCATATCGTTTGGGACGATAGGGTCGTAGGTTCGAATCCTACCACTCCGACCAATTTAGTAGTAAGCCTCCTTGGTGGAAATGGTAGACACAACAGACTTAAAATCTGTGGCTATAAGGCGTGCTGGTTCAAGTCCGGCAGGAGGCACCAACTACTCTTCTTCGTAAGTAGAAGGACAACCACCCCAATCCTCATTGTCATCATTGATGATAACACCTCTGTTATGTTTCTCTTCCAAATATTTCTGTTCTTCGTCCATAGGAATACTTATGATTCAAAGTTTACAGAATTGACAGCTATTTTGTAAATCGAGTCAATAAATTGTAAAAGGAAATTAACAAAGTTTACACACTAAAAGAAGTACCACAACCACACGAAGATTTTGCCATAGGGTTTTTAAATTCAAAGTTACTACCCCATATTTCTTTTTTATAATCTAATTCCATACCTATAAGATATAATTCATTAACTCTGTCAATAAGTAAGATATCTTTTACTATAACATCATCTTTACCTTCTTCTTCTTCAAAAGTCCATTCATATTCAAAACCTGCACAACCACCACCTTTAACTTGTAAACGAACATATTTTTTATTATGTTCTTTAGTTAAATTTTCTAGGTGATTAAGTGCTTCATCTGTTAACTGTATCATTCAACATCTTTCTTTCCACATCTTTTTATTGCCGACTTAACTTTTAAAACCATATCATAAATGTGAGCGTCTGTATGAAATGGTGTAGGTGTAAATCTCAACCTTTCTGTCCCTACTGGAACGGTAGGATAATTAATTGGTTGTACATAGAGACCGTCTTTGTAAAGTAACTCATCTGAAATTGCTTTACATTTCTTAGCGTCACCAATCATAACAGGTACAATATGTGAATTATTATCCATTACATTGATACCATGTCTTTTCAATTCTTCTTTTGTAGTGTTAGACCTTTCGTGTAGTTTCTCTCTTAATTCAGGATGGTCTTTAACATACTTAACACTTGTTAATGCACCAGCACAAATAACTGGCGATAAACTTGTTGTAAATATAAACGCACTTGCTAAACTTCTTATTGCGTCTATGAAATCTTTTTTACCTGCAATATAACCACCTTGAACACCATAGGCTTTTGCAAGTGTACCATTTATAATATCAACATCTACATTATCTCTTTCACAAATACCGGCACCGTTTGTACCATACATACCGACACCATGTACTTCATCAATATAAGAAATCGCATTATACTTTTTACATAACTCAACTATTTCTTTAACTGGTGCTATATCGCCGTCCATACTGTAAACAGATTCAAATACAACAATCTTTGTTCCTGTATTCGATTGTAAGATACTTTCTAAATCACCTAGGTCGTTATGTTTAAATATTTCTTTTCTTGCTTTACTATGTCTTATGCCTTGTATAATAGATGAATGATTCATTTCATCTGAAATATATAAAACATCATCTAGTATTTTTGGTATAGTTTCTAATGTTGTTTGATTTGCATTATAGGCACTTGTAAATAATAATGCACCTTCTTTTTTATGTAACTTTGCTAATTCTAATTCTAATGCAACATGATAGTGTGTAGTACCTGATATGTTACGAGTACCACCGGCACCTGCACCTGTGGTTTCTAATGCCGTTTTCATTGCGTCTATTACATATGAGTGTTGACCCATACCAAGATAATCATTGGCACACCAATTAACTATCTTCTTAATAGAATACTTTGAATACCATATGGCATTTGGAAAGTCACCGGCCGTTCTTAATATATCATTGAAGACTCTATAACGACCATCAGTTTTCAATTCATTTAGTTTATTCGTAAATTCATTAATATGTTGCATACTCTTATTTAGGTGTTGCCAATATATGATAAATAGTATATAATGAGGTTGTTATGAAAAAGTATATAAAAGTATATGAAGATGTTATCACTAAAGAACAATGTGATAGTTTAATTCAAAAGTTTGAAGTCAGTAAAGACCAACATGTGGCTACTGATTTAGACAATCACCGACATTTTACAGAAATCAATATCAATCAACACCAAGATTGGAAAAATATGGTTGATGGTTTATATCAATCATTAAGACCTTATGTTGAGAAGTATAAACAAGACTGTAATATCACCGAGAAACAATGGCCTGAAGAATTTGGTTTTGAACAGATTCGGTTTAAAAGGTATTTACCTAATGATAGAGATGAGTTTAAAGAACATGTAGATGTGGGCGATTACAATAGCGCCAGACGATTTCTTGTATTCTTTCTTTATTTAAATGATAACTTTGGTGGTCAAACATCATTCAGCGAATACAATAAACATGTCATACCAAGAGCAGGTAGACTTCTAATGTTTCCGCCTACATGGACATACCTACACACAGGACACAAACCTATCAAATTACCGAAATACATCATAGGTAGTTATCTGCATTACCTATAGAGAAATTCCGAGAATCCGAGAGTCCGATTTTTTAACTAATCGTACATTGGAGAACAAAGTAGAAAAGAAAGAACATTATAATACTTGTCTTCACTTTTCGTTTAGTGTGTGAGTCCATTCAGAATATTTATTGAAATGCCTTCCTAGGTACTCTGGAGGTTCCTTGAAGGACGGACACCGTTATATATAATAGTTGTAAGCTTGACATCATGCGACAAATTGTGTATAGTATAATATATGAAAGAAAAGAAACTCTTTAGTTGGCCAGAAAGAATAGCAGGTTACTTTATATTAGGTTACCTAGGTTATGTATTAGTCTGTATGATATTAGGAACATTTGATATAATATGAAAAAGAGATATTTCCATGAAATGATAGAAGAAGAGGAAAAGATATTGGCCATAGGTCTAAAACAAAGTAGATTACATAAGAAAGAAAGACTTGATAGAGAGATAGCTAAATGGCCAGACGAAATGCCACCTGATAAGAAAGAAAAAGATGATTAGAGGTTGTGTAGGGTTTAGTTATATATCTGGCCGTCTAATAGGTGATATGATACTTGTAAGTGGTAAGAGAGTAATACATGTACCATTACCAATAGGGATATATCATATAATGAAACGACTTTGGAGAAGAGATAATATCCTCGGAAAAATTTTATTTCGAAAAAATAGGATATAGAATATAACCATCTATATTGCGTTTTATATCTAATTTTTTAAACTTAATCTTTTCGTACTGTTCATCTGTACAAGTCAATAACCATGGTTTATGTGCGTTAGGTACTTCTATTATATTTGCACGAAAGAAAGGTTTTTCTTCCCATGAGAATAAGAACTCATTTTCTTTGTAATCATGGAGTGTCAAAAATCTAGCACCGAGGTTTTTCCTAAACAAATGGTCTAAATCGTAACTAGCATCCCTTGTCACTTTTACTGTACATAGTTTATTGCCTTTGATTTTAGACATGTTCATATTATGATAATTTTTCATTCCGAATTTTTCCTTTTAAATATTTAGGTAAAGTAATTAAAACCAAAATAGAGTAAAAGTAGCCACCCAATTCCCTTTAATAGAAAGAAAGTGAATAATGATACTCCTGCGAGTTTGGCATGTTTTTCGTATTTGGATATATGTTTCATGGATGTTATTGCATTTATAGTTTAGCGAATCACTTTAGTTCCGTAAAGCGCTTTTCTCTGGTGGTTTTATGGATTTAAGTCTATTCTACTACCTCTATGAATTACACTGCCTGTTGTATTAGATGTTTTATTTTGACTGACAGTTTCATTAAGGTTGCCTCTCACATCTACATTCATATCGCCGCCTACTTTCATATTATAATCACCACTCACATTGGTATTCATCTTACCATCTTTTAATACCACATTCATATCCCCTTTATCTATTTGTATATTAACAGACGCATTAGGTCCTATCTGTATGTCATAGTGGTTATTCTCTTCACCATTCTTATTAATGTATATCTTATGCCTGCCACCTATGGTGATATCAGCATTGCCTTCAATAATCGCTTGCCTTTTACCTGATACTATGTTATAATGGTCGCCTTTAACTATATTAACCTGGTTACCATCCTTGTCTATCTCTTGTGAGGTGCCTGTTCTATGTGCCGTGAATAACCTCTCATGGTCTTTGGTGTCGTCTATCTCTATGATATGGCCACTCTCACTCTCAAATACATGATTATATGGATAAACGGCCTGATACGGTATAACAGGCTGACTCCAAGTGTCTCCATCAGACGCTTCTATGGTAGTGCTTATATGGTCTTCTAATGCGACTGTATCAAAGTCGGCTGTGGGGACGCCAGTCTTCCTTGTTAATTTTCGTAATTCTAAACCTAGGTGTGGTTGACTATTATCATTAACGGCCAGACGATTCGTGTCCACCTCATCTTTGTATTTCGGATAAACGCCGTTAGGGTCATAAAAACCCTTATTAACATCCGCCAATTCAGACGGCTTGCCAGGTAAAGTTCCCATTACCATAGGTTCTTGCATTGCATAACCATCACGGAAGTAACCAAAAACCCAAGTTCCCTCCACAATAAAACCTGGCGAGCTGCCTAATCCTGAAATCCCGGAAGAAGTAATCGGGTGAATAAGTTGCGACCACGGTAAATCTGCCGTAGGTAAATCATCTTTATTATCAGTATGAATCCCCACACAACGCACTCGTAGCCTGCCTAGTTTCTGTGGGTCTTGCCGGTCTTCGACTACGCCGTTGAACCAAATAAAGTTATTTTTCCCTAAAAAATCTTTGTCGTACATGTTATTTTTTCCGATATATGCCTGCCTTTAAAGCACCAAGCATACGCATTAATTACCTATTTAATTTATTCTTACGCATATTACTTATACAGCCTCGCACCCTCTGGTAACCCTTACCTGATAGGGCATATAAACTGCGTAGACTAGTCCAAGTCTGGCCTAAAAGCTCGTTTGAGTATCTCCAAGACCTTTTGACGGCCACTCGTAGTTTACTCATATTAGACATTCTTACAGGTTTCTTTCTATGAAACCTATGAGATGGTGGCCTGTTTTGCCTTTCTACCCATATTAGTATTTGTCCTAACATATCTCCCTCTACACATCCTGTGGCTGGTGTACACACAATAGCTTGTTTCTCTTCTCTCGTTCTTCTCATTATATTGCCTTTCAATATGCCGGTCACCTAATAAGCGCCGGATTCTCTAAATCTCTATGTTATCCTCGTTGTATATATCAACTCTGACCGAATTGTCTTTATCCACGATTAATGGGTCGGACTCACTCGGAAATGGCGTCCTAACGCTATCCTTGAAACATCTCAATGTCATCTCATGTCTTTGTGCCTCTGTGGATATAGTGTGTTTAATCGCCATTATCAGATATCTACCATTTGTATATGGATTAGGGTCAGGTTTCTCTCCTGGTTGCATAACAGGTACAGAGAAGTTTATTATATCTCCTGCGTTGATTGATGTATTACCATATACTAATAGTGATAGGTTTAAATTCTTAAATCCTGCTCTTTGGCTGATAATCTTTGGTAATGTATCACTCGTAGGTACAAATTCATAGTCATTATGTACCTTACTTGTTTCTGTCACCACCATCTTCTTACTATCTGCGAATTCAAATAAACTCTTGCCCATGTCATTTAACTTAGCATTAGGTGTAATCTGTTTATCACTATCTCTATCCTCACCTATTGTTTCAGTATGGTAACCCTTTTCAAAATTCTCTTTGTAATTAAAATCATGTGTCTTAATAGTCTTATTAAATGCGTCATGCACGATTAATTTGTTGGCGTAAAATCCATCTGTAATATTGGTCAATGTATCAACAGGTTTATTAAACTCGTATTTAATCACGGCCATCATTCTTCTTTCTATGTCCTTGACCTCATCTTTATTACTGTCTTTGACCATATTGACCTGCGATTGGTAATTAAACATAGACGGTTTGGCAATTGCACCACCAGACGCCAACATGGATTCTAAACTTCTAAAATGAAACCCTTGGCCTGTTTCAAAGAAACGATAACCTGAATTATTGTATTTACCTGATATGGCCTGCGAACAGAGGAAACTAATTGCCTTATATGGTTTCAAACTAGGTATCACATACTTGGCATTTGTTTTTGTTTCTTCAATGAACAATGGTTTTTTACTATTAAGATATTTCTTTGACCGTACCATATCCTCTACTGCGTTCTCAATAGGACCCTTATATGCCTTACTGACTGTAGTAATTTGGTTATTATACATTTCAGGCGAACAGAAATAGATTTTATAAAACTGACCTATGTCATTGTTAGGGTCTTTTCGTACTTGGTCTACCTTGTATATCTGAAACGGTGTGCCACCATTCTCGGTCATGTCATAACCAGGATATCCTGGCGTATTAAACTTGACTGATAATCTTTCAAGACCAGTTAGTGGAAATATAGTTCTTACATCTTGCGTATCATATACGGTACATGCACCAGATAAATTACTGTTGAATATATCCTCGGTAATAGTCATAGACAACATGATACCTTTAATGTCTATAAACTTTGGTTTACTTTCTTCTTTGTCTTGTCTGTAGGATATTATTGATAGTTCAGATAAGTTATACTTACCGACTTTATCTAATACATTAGAGTCATTTGCCATGTCATTATCTTCTTATCAAAGTGCTAAATTCATTTTCAAAGGCAGGTAAATAGTTCTTGTTAAGTAATCGTATTTGCCTTTTTGTGTCTTGTATTCTTCTTTCGTATTGTATATTGGTAACTGCCTCTGCGCCGGCCTCTGTTTCGTTACACTCTACTTTGTGTGAATAGTCACTAGGACCCTCACCTGTTTGTCTGCCACTCAATTGTGTCTTCTCATAATGGTGTACATCATCTGGCTGTGCGTATTTGTCTTTTACATATTGTTGAAATACATACTCGTCTAACGGCCAGTCATAATATCTATTGATAATATTATTAACAAGTGTTACCACCCAAAAATAATCTGTATCACCATATACTTTGTATGCAATGTCTTCAGGTTTCTCTCCCTCTGATACATCATACTTATCAAATGCTGTGACATTATTGATAATCTTACTTCGTGCCTTGACTCTTCTAAAGATATCTGTTACTTCTTTTGTATTGCCATCACCTTTTAGGTCATAGTCTATACCAGGAAATTGATTAAAGTATTTCATTATGCGCCTTGCTCGATATCTTGTTTAGTAATAATTCTGTCTTCTAACATGTTTACTACTAATCTTGTGTGTACAGGTTTACCATCACCAAATGTAGTCCATTGTCCGTCTGGCGAATAATCAACTTCTACATCTGTACAGTAACAAGCACCAATTCTATTCAATGATGTGTTCTCTGCACTATTAAACATGTAACTAATTTTCCAATAGTTTGGTGTAGTAAATACAGAACCCATTGTACCGTCTTTAAAACCTGGTGCTGAATTGTATTTGAATATGGCAATAATCTTTTCTACTGCGACTGCCTCTGCCTCACTTCTAGGCCAGAAATCAAATGTAAATGAGAATGTTCTTGCTTGTGGTGAATTATAAAATGCTTCACTTCTAGGATTAACTGCGACACCAGCTCTCTTTGCCAAAAATCTTACGGGGTCACCTTCACCAGCCAATGCAACAAATTCACCTAAAATCTTTTTAGCGTTTCTAGCTGTTGCACCTACGACACCTTGTAATGCAGCCTCAATTTTAGCGGCATTTCCCTCTGCACCTGCAATAGCAACACCAGCTGCCTCTAAATCTCCTACCATGCCTGTTTCTTCGGCGTCATATGTTTGATTATAACTTGTCTTAATACCTGTTGGCATATACAATGCTATACCTGAAGTTGATATAGAATGTGTTGGTGTTTTTGCTGTAATCTTTTGTTTTTCAAATGGTTCATAACTATATGTTTTATATCTGCCTGCTGGTCCTGTTGTACCTGTTTGTACTTTCTTTGACCTAAACTGACTTGTTTGTGGACTATAACCTACAAAACCTGATTCAAATAATATGTAATGACCAAGTTCGTTGCTACCAAGGTCTAGTGGATATTGTACAGGATTAAATGATAATGGATTTGTCGCTTGTTTTTGTGATGGACTATCTGGTATTTCCATACCTGATTTCTTTAACAACTTGGCAGCTACTTTACCAGCGTCTTTCTGACTACCGCCACTTGTAAAATTATTAATAATCTTACTGACATGTGGTATGGCAAAATTTGTTGCGACTTGTTTAAATGGTTTAAATGACATGTATAAATAATCCTTAGTTAGTAATATTTATATAGGTAATAAGAGTGAAATGAGAAAGAGTTACAAAGGTCTATACAAACCCACCAATCCAAAGAAATATGTCGGCAATACCAGCCAAATAGTGTATCGTTCACTATTAGAAAGACGATTCATGCGTTATTGTGATTTAAATAAAGATATTACGCATTGGGCAAGTGAAGAATTGCCTGTTAGATATTATAGCCCGCTAGACAAAAAATATCACCGATACTTTCCTGACTTTGTTGTAAAGACGGTGAATGGTGATAAGTACATGATTGAGATAAAACCCTCCCGACAAGTAGGAAAACCCAAATCACCAAAACGCAAAACAAAATCTTACATGCGTGAGTCATTTGAGTATATTAAGAACCAGGCTAAATGGTCTGCCGCTAGACAATACTGTGAAGATAAAGGTATGCAATTTAAGATTATTACCGAAAAAGACCTCGGTCAATACTAAGCACCACCCCATGCCATATTTTTAAAATAATCATCACTATCAGTAGTTAATGAACCTGTGTATGTTTCATTTTGATTATTAACATTTTGATTATTTTGTTTAGTAGAGTTATCAATGTATGTTACTGATTGGTTCTCGCCTTTTTTACCATATCTATTAAGAGTTTCAGTTTTGTATGTTGTTTCAGTTGTGTCGCCCTCGATATTTGTTACACTAGATTTTACAATCTCTTCGCCACCTTTTACATCACCACCATCTGTGCTAGGGTTATTACTACCTGAATTCATAATCTCATCATAAACTCTCTTGTATGCCTCTGTTGGTGATTCACCACCTGGAAAACCTGCCTTAACAAAAGCTGCACTAGCAGCTACAATTGCCTTAGCTCTCTTACCAAAATCCATAACACTCGCTTTTATATTGGCATACTTTTCTTTTATACCATCCATATTAAATAAGTCTTTGAAAAAATTAACTGCTTTAGTTACTACACCCTCTTGACCTGTTGCCTCATCACCAAATAAGAAACCTCTAATAGTGAATGGATTATCGGGGTCACCTAGATTAAATATGTCTTGTACAAAACCTATCGCCATGTCAACTGGTGTTGTCACAAGTGTGAATAAGAAGTCTGCTGTACCACCAACTAGATTTTTAAGACCTTTTGTAATTCTTTCTAAATCTAATGAGAATATACCTGTTACAAAGTCAACAAGACCGCCAACTGCTGTACTGAAACTAGCAGTAACATCATTACCAAAATCTGTAATGATAGTTGCCATATGTTCAAGACCTAACTTCTCTAACATCCAACCTGTTGCGTCTGTTACCAATCTAACAAGACCACCAATAAATCCATCTACGATACCTGTAACTGCACCTCTAATACCGTCAAGAATACTACCCTCTTTCTCAAACTCATCCATGAAACCTTGGTAACCATCAAATATTCCCATGATGATTGTAATAGGCAAGAATAGTTTACCAATAACATTACCTATTGCTTTCAATGGTGTAAGTAATTTACCTAATGTACCTTTAAGAGCACCGCCTCCACCAGCACCGGCAGGACCACCTGAACCAGCAAAACCAAATATTGCACCAAAGGCTGATTTCATAGGTGTGATTACACCAGCAATACCTGATTTAATACCATTTAATGATGTTACTGCCATAGAATATGCTTTTGAACCTGATATTTTTTTAACAAAATCTAATTCTTTAAATTTGTCTGCTAAACCTACAAAAGCTGGTAGTTTTATATCTTTGAATTTAAGTAACGCATTGGCTTTTAAATCATCTAATCTTAAAATGAAATTAGATTTAAATAATTTTAAACTGTCTGTTGCATTGTCTATAAACTTGGCACCTAAACCAAGTGTACCAATTTTAGTTACACCACTTGCAAAGGTGGCCATTCCCTTAATACCTTTTAACTGTTGTGGTAATCTAATCAAGTCTTCAAACATTGTACCTCTGGCAAATGCAGCCAAAGCTGTCAAGGCAGCCGCAGCTGCCAATACACCAGGTATACCCTTAGCGTCTTTAAGTCCTTTTACATCTTGTACAACAGTAGGTCCAGCAGGACCTTTTTCTTCACCTGCGTTCTCTCTTGCTTGGTCTCTTAATCTTCTTGCTTCATCTTTATCAAATTGAAACATTGACTTGAATATACTGAGCATACTCTCGGTGTTGTTTTCATTTTGTCTACCAATTTCTCTTAAATCTTCTAACAAGGGTAACGATAATTGTTCACCTGCACCACCACCCATAGCCGCTTGTCCACCTTTTAATGCTGAACCTACGGCCATTTGTGCTGATTGAACAGCTGAAATCATTGCGCCTTTAGTTTTACCCTTATTCTCTGCCATTATTTTTTACTCTTACTTGTACCTGTGTATAGACCAAACCAGGCAGCGCCAGCACCAACAACGATACTGATTAACCCACTCTGTTCCATAGTCGGAGCCGCCAAGTTCATATACCATATTACACATTTGTATAATAGAATAATATAAACTGTTAAGAACAATCTTGGAAATATTCTCCAAGCGTCAACAGCTCTTGCCATGTCTATTAGACCTTGATATTTGTTTTTACTAGAGTCAACTGTTGAGGTGTCAATTTCTAGTTCTAAATTTACTTTTTTTGTTTCTGTACTCATTTTCCTTTATTAGCCCTCTCCCTAGCCTTTTCGTTTTCTTCTTTTATATGAGCTATTAATAAATTCATATAAATTTCCCTCTCCCACGGTATCATATTTTCCAACTCTGTTAGAGAATATTTATGGTGTTGCATTAATGCAAAGTTCACCTGAAAATAATTCTCTAGGTTGTCATGTGAGAGGGCTATGCGAAAAAACTTTGTAGCCCACTTAACATGATTTTACTTTTCACTTTGGTTTTTGGATTTTCTACCTCAACCTCATGTTGTAACCGTGGCATAGTATTAAAGAAGTTTTGAATTTTAACAAATACATCTGTAGATAGTGATTCTAAAAATGTTTGCATTTCTTCTTTTGTATAATCACTTGCTTTGTGTACTGTTTCACCTTCATAAATTTCGTAAACAACATTTCCAATCACATCAAATAATGCCTGTGTCTTCAATGTCTTTGCGTCTTGTTCGGGGTCAAAAGTATCAATAGTAGGATATGCTAATCTCATTTTGATTTTATCATTTACTACTACCTCATTTGTGTGCTTGTCATCAACTTGCACCTCAACTTTTGATAAATCTAACTCCACATTTGCGTAAGTTTCTTTATCATCAGGACAAAGTAACTTTAACTTAGCGACCTCACCTACTGATTTAGCTCTAACATTTAAAAAGATATACTCTAAATCAAATGTCGGTAATACATTTACATTAATACTTCCAAATGTACATGCGTGAACAATCTCTTTTAGTGCCTTGGTAATCTCGCCAGCGTTCTCGGATTCCATGGCTAGTAACAAAATCTTTTCTTCTTTTACAAGAAAAGGTCTGTACTTGACTTGTACATCACTTGATGGTAATGTCAACTCATATGTCGCTGTTTCTAATATAGGCAAAGCCATAATATTATCTCCTTGTTAATTATAAAAATGGTGGAAACACTCTTCCACCAGTAACTCTACCAATTGGTAGATTTCTTTTAGCTGTTTGTAGTACATCTCTACCTGCTCGTCTGATTTCAGGCGGCAGTCTATTTAGTATACCACCAAATAAACCAAAATCTTTTCCTGCTTTTATTTCAGGTACATCACCAAATGATGACCCGATACTTGCACCGTTAATCTGGTCAATAGTTAAATTCTTCCAAGTTCTAAAGTTTAGTGTAATTGGAATATTGACCTGTGTATTTGTAGCACCGTAACTATAGTCATATGAACCGATAGTTTGTGGATATACTTCGTACAATCTAACTGCATATGTAACTCTATCTCTATCACTCTCGGCACTAAATGAACCTAATTGAAATATGTCTATTGTACCAACATAGTTATCATAATAGTCCATGTGGTGTGTGTTAATGTCCATAATTTTCTTTTGCCAGTTTTCAAAGAATGCTCTCTGTCTTAAAAACTTATCACCATAGAAACTTGCTTCGATTGAACCACTAAATTTGTATGCATAAGGCATAAGTCTACCAGGACCATATTGTCTATTCTCTGCTGTAGCAATATCTCTACTTGGCATGGTAATGTTTTGACACATCATGCCAACATTTCTTTTTAGTTCATTACTTTCTAATTCATTCATGTCACCTTCAGCAGCTGACACATCTCTACTGTATTGATTACCAGGTCCACCGTATTCTTTATTTACTTTTATTGTTGCTGGTGGTTGTATCACAACCAAATATCTTGACGGTCTTGCAAGGCCTTCACCTTGATTTATCTGTGCAATAAATCTATTAATAGTAGTTTCAGGATTACCACCTGGCTTTCTTTGCAATCTAGGGTCCTTATTGATATTGTCAAGTGACCTATCTCTAGGTAAACCTATTCTAATATCTTGACCAAATATTCTTGTACCGCCTCGTAAGATTGCCATTATACTTTATGCCTTTTTCTGTTTGATAAGTGAGCTGCCTCTACATCATCTTTACTTTGACCATAATATTCGACAGCGTGCCCTTTTTGACACATTAAACTATTTACCGATTTACCGTCAATGAATACATCACCAAGTATTCTGCCAAACTTACCTGTTTCGTCACCTTTGTAAGTTTTGATAGTTACCTTTTTACTCTTTTTAATTTGTTCTTGTAAAAACTTTTTAGATAGTAGACCATATTTCTTTTCTACTTTATCTCTTGTTCTACTTTCTGGTGTATCAATACCAAATAGTCTAACTCTACTCTTATACTTGATATCAAAACCTAAATCAAGCATTACATCTATTGTGTCGCCATCTACAATCTTTGTTACTTTGTCAACACGATAACTAAAATCTGTTGGGTCACCTAATTTCTGTTTTGCCATTATAGTACCTTGCCCTTATTAACACCTGATTTGATAACATATTTCTGTGTACCATTGGCGCCAACTTCTACCTCTTTTCGTAGATGTTTTGTTAAATTTAATTCTTGTTTTTTTCTGTACACTTCTTTTGCGTGTTCAGTTAATTGTTTTGTTCTATCTCTGTCCATATTAAAAGTTCTTTCTAGCGGCTGCAAATACACCACCAATTGTTCTACCTGTAAACTGAGCAACTGGTAAATAGGCTGCTAACGCCATCTCATCTGTGTCAATTCTCAAAAATTTAGACCTGACTTGTGAGTACAAATATCTTTTTATAGCCACTTTGGTATATTTATTACTTTTTATAGAGTTATATGAAGCTAATATTTTAGTTGATTTATCAAACTTACCATTGGTAGCATATGATTGCAATTGTTGTAAAAATGCAAATCTAGCACCGTAAGGTAGGTAATGAAAATTGAGACCTATAAATCCACCTTTCATAGGTTCTAATGGTAATACTAATGGAAAAGTATCGTAATATGGTAGTCTTGCCTTGGTTTTAGGGTCATAAAAGAACATGCTCATACGACCAGCACTAGGTCTACCTAGTTGTTTACCAGAGGCAAGTAACTCACTAGCACTACTTCTATCAGCAATCAATGATACAGCGTTTCTGTACCATGAAGCTGACTTCATTTTATTGCCTTGTAAGTCTTTTAGTGGTTCAAATATATCAATTGCCATACCACTATTTATAAGAAAACCCCTAGCGATTTCTCGCTAGAGGTCAATGCTTTAAGTAATGAGAGAGAAAGGACTAATCTTCGTCTGCTAATTTACTAAAGTAATCGAGAGTATCGTCCTCGTCACTAGCAGGCGTTGATGAGCTTACTTTCGGCATTTCTACAGCCGTTGTAGTCTGTGGTGGGAGGTCTACAGAATCTACTGTCGCTGTACTTTGTGTACCCGTAATAACCCTATTCAGTTTCTCTTTGAGTTCGTCATAGGTTTTAAAATTACTAGGGTCAACAAATGGTTTTAGAGGGTGTTGTTTTTCCCAAATCGCTTTGATTTCGTCATCTGACGCTTTCAATGGCGTAACACCTTCAAATTCGGATTTGTCATAGTTCCAATAACCATCAACTTTTCTAATTTTCAGTTTAAAGTTTGCACCTTTCCAAAAATCAAATGGGTTGATTGCTTGTTCATCTTCAAACGCTGGTTGCATG
>Ga0102963_1000700_pt1 | contig 14489 bp, 20 predicted proteins | sample SalPon2_C_H2O_MG_2_FD_84522 | JGI IMG/M metagenome (GOLD analysis project Ga0102963, IMG submission 84522) | Salt pond water microbial communities from South San Francisco under conditions of wetland restoration - Salt Pond MetaG SF2_C_H2O_MG | ecosystem: Environmental > Aquatic > Non-marine... | reverse complement strand
AGTAAAAGTTCCTCTTAAGGAAGGAAGAACACTTCATCATGATATCGAAGGAAGGCATGGTGCGGGAAAGGTTGTTCTTAGAACAGCTCCTCCAGGGACAGGAATAATTCCGGTGGACCAATGCGTGCAGTATTTGAAGTTCTCGGTATTCAAGATGTTGTTGCAAAGTCTATTGGTTCCTCAAACCCATACAATATGGTAAGAGCAACTGTTAAAGCCTTGTCGAAAATTAATAGTCCTAGACAAGTTGCTGCGAGAAGAGGGAAGAAAGTTAACCAGGTTATTAGCCAGCGTATAAATGATAGTGAAGTTTCTGCATAGGTATTAAAATGGCATCTAAAAAAATTACAATAGAACAAATTGGAAGTGCTTTAAGGAGAAGTCCTGATCAAAGAAAAACACTAATTGGTCTTGGTTTAAATAAACTTCATAAAGTTAGGGTTCTTGAGGACACTGATTCAGTTAGAGGTATGATTAAAAAAGTTAATCACCTTGTTAAAATAATTAATGAGGAATAGCAAAATGAGATTAAATGAACTTAGAGATAATCCAAACGCTAGAAAATCTAGAACTAGAGTGGGAAGAGGTATTGGTTCCGGTAAGGGCAAAACTGCGGGAAGAGGTCATAAAGGACAAAAATCCAGATCTGGTGTTGCTATAAAAGGCTTTGAAGGCGGTCAAATGCCTATTCATATGCGTTTACCAAAAAGGGGTTTTAATAATATTTCTCGAAAAAACTTTTCAGAATTAACATTAGGTAACCTTCAAGCAGCAATCACAAAAGGCCTTATTGATAGTTCAAAAAAAATCACAGAAAAAGAATTAAACGCATCTGGGATTGTCAAAAAAAGTAGAGACGGCGTTAAAATTTTAAATAAGGGTGAAATTAAAGATAAAATTGATATTTCTGTTACAAAAGCTACTCAATCATCCATTAAATTAATAGAGAGTTTGGGTGGTAAAATTGAGATACTTGAAACAGTGAAAGAAAAAAGAGAAATAAAAAAACAACCTGAAGAAAAAGAAATTAGTAAAGAGGCTGTTGAAACTTCAACAAAAGATTCAGCAGATAAATAATAATGGCTTCAGTAGCTGAACAACTAGCTTCAAATATAAGTCTATCGGCCCTTAAAAGCGCTTCTGAACTTAAAAAAAGGATATGGTTTACTATCCTTGCTTTGATTGTTTACAGGTTTGGAACATACCTACCTTTGCCCGGCATAGATCTTGATGCGTTAAGACAAATTTTTGAACAAAATCAATCAGGTATTATTGGTGTTTTTAATATGTTTTCGGGTGGTGCTGTTGGAAGGATGGCTATTTTTTCCCTTGGCATAATGCCTTATATTACTGCATCAATCATTATTCAATTAATAGTTCCTGTTGTTCCGTCTCTTAACTATTTGAAAAAAGAGGGTGGTGAAAGAGGTAGAAGACAAATTAATCAGTATACTCGTTATTCTACAGTTTTCTTGGCGACTATTCAGGCTTGGGGAATAGCTGTAGGACTTGAGGGTGCCACAGGAGTTGTATCTGATCCTGGACTATTTTTTAAAATTTCAGCAGTTATAACCCTTGTAGGCGGTACAATATTTCTTATGTGGCTTGGTGAACAAATAACCTCTAATGGATTGGGTAATGGTATTTCTTTACTTATTTTCGCTGGCATTGTTGCCGAACTTCCAAGTGCTCTGTTTGGTACTATTGAGCTTGGAAGACAGGGCGCTTTATCTATTGGTCTAATGTTTGGCCTTTTAATACTTGTTTTATTAACTATTACATTTGTTGTTTTTATAGAGAGAGCGCAAAGAAGATTGCTTGTTCAGTATCCTAAAAGACAAGTTGGTAATAAAATGTTTGGTGGAGATAATTCTCATTTACCTCTCAAACTTAATACCTCAGGTGTTATCCCTGCTATTTTTGCATCTTCATTGCTATTAATGCCAATTACGATTGCAAATTTTTCTGCAGGACAAGGACCTGATTGGGTTAATAGTATTACTAGTCTTCTTGGAAGAGGTCAGCCATTATATATGCTTATCTATGCTTTTTTAATTGTCTTTTTCTGTTATTTTTATACTGCGATTGTTTTTAATCCAGACGATACAGCTGATAATTTAAAAAAACAAGGTGGCTTTATTCCAGGAATTAGACCTGGAGAGAGAACTGCTCAATATATTGACTTTGTTTTAACAAGGCTTACTGTTGTTGGTTCAATTTATTTAGTTTTAGTTTGTTTATTACCAGAATTTTTGATTTCTAGATTTGCTGTACCTTTTTATTTTGGTGGAACGTCAGTTTTAATTATTGTTAATGTTGCAATGGATACAATGACACAGTTTCAAGGGTATTTATTTGCTCATCAATATGAAGGGTTGCTTAAAAAATCAAAATTAGGAGGTAGAAAGAGGTAATGATCATTATTCTCTTGGGACCACCTGGCGCTGGGAAGGGTACACAAGCAGTCTTTATTAAAAATCATTTTAATATTGCTCATATTTCAACTGGGGATATGTTGAGAGACGCTGTTAAAAACGAAACAGAAATGGGATTAATGGTAAAAGAGGTGATGGAGAGAGGTGATTTAGTCTCAGATGACTTATTGCTTAAATTAATTAGTGAGAGGATAAAAAATAAAGATTGTGAGAGAGGTTTTATCCTTGATGGTTACCCTAGAAATCAAAAACAAGCTGCATCATTAGATGAAATTCTTTCCCAATCAGATAAAAATATTGATGGAATAGTTCAAATTGATGTTGATTTTTCTATTTTAGAAAAGAGGATTACTAGAAGAGCTAATGAAAATAAAGGTGAAAAAAGGGCTGACGATAACTTAGATGTTCTTAAAAAAAGGTTAAAAGAGTATGTTGAGCAAACTAAACCCTTAATATCCTACTATTCAGATCATAAAAATTATATTGTTATCAATGGGATGAACGATATATCTAAAGTATCGGAAGATATTAAAAATAATTTAAATAAACTTAAATAGTTTGTTGACTGTTTTGTTTACAGGCATATAATCCGCGATTCTATACTTAATCGCTTTTTTTGGAGGTTTCTTTGGCTCGTATTGCAGGTATAAATATACCAACTAATAAAAAAGTTTTTATAGGCTTAACGTATATTAAGGGTATTGGTCCAAAAATAGCCTCCGATATATGTAAACAGGCTAATATTCCTTCCGAAAGAAGAGTTAATGAACTAACAGATTCAGAAGTAATTCAGATAAGAGAAATAATTGAAGGAAATTTTAAGGTTGAAGGTGAGCTAAGGAGGGAGGTTTCAACTAATATTAAGCGTCTAATGGATCTAGGTAACTATAGAGGTCTTCGTCATAGAAGAGGTCTTCCAGTAAGAGGGCAAAGAACACATACAAATGCTAGAACAAGAAAAGGACCAGCTAAAACAATTGCTGGTAAGAAAAAGTAACTAGATTATAAATTTAATTTTGGATTTTAAAATGGCTGATGAGAAAAAAAGAGTAAAACGTCGTGATAAGAAAAACATCTCTAATGGTGTTGCTCATGTTAACTCGACTTTCAATAATACTATGATTACAATTTCAGATGAAAAAGGGGATGCGATTTCTTGGTCATCAGCAGGCTTAATGGGGTTTAAAGGATCAAGAAAGTCAACACCTTTTGCAGCCCAAATGGCAGCTGAAGATGCTGGAGAAAAAGCCAAAGAGCATGGTGTGAGAACCTTAAAGGTTGAGGTTCAGGGCCCAGGGTCAGGTAGAGAAAGTGCATTAAGAGCGTTACAGTCTATTGGATTTACTATTACTTCCATTAAAGATGTTACTTCTATTCCGCACAATGGTTGTCGTCCTCCAAAAAGACGTCGAGTATAAATAATTTAAAATAGAAAATATTAAACTAAGAGGTTAATGTGATTATCGAAAAAAATTGGCGTGAGCTCCTAAAACCGAGTGAAATAAACATCAACCAAGGTCAAGACCCTGAAAAGTTCTCTAAGATAACTGTAGAGCCCTTAGAAAGAGGTTATGGCACTACTTTAGGTAATGCTCTAAGAAGAGTTTTACTATCCTCTTTGCAGGGTGTAGCTGTTTTTGGGATTAAGATCGATGGAGTTCTGCATGAATTTTCATCAATTAATGGCGTTAGAGAAGACGTTACAGATATTGTTTTAAATGTTAAAAAAATAATTTTTAAGGCTGATTTTTCAGGTATAAAGAGACTTACATTAGAAAAAAGTGGCCCCGGGGTTGTTACCGCAGGGGATATTGCTCTTACAGATGATATTGAGGTAATGAACCCTGATCTAGTTCTATGTACTTTAGATGAAAATGCATCAATTAGATTTGAGCTTTCAATTAAGACAGGAAATGGCTATGTACCAGCTGAACAAAATCGTGATGAAGACAGTCCAATAGGTTTTATACCAGTTGATAGTCTTTTTAGCCCAATTATAAATGTTGCTTATAATGTAGAAAATGCTAGGGAAGGTGACTCGCTTGATTATGATAAATTAACATTAGAAGTAGAGACTAATGGTTCAGTTATACCAGAAGATGCTGTGGCTTATTCTGCTAGAATTCTTCAAGATCAACTTATGCCTTTCATTAATTTTGATGAGCCTGAAGAAGAGATAATAGAAGAAGACGAAAATGAATTAGAATTTAACGCTGCTCTTTTGAAAAAAGTCGACGAATTAGAATTATCTGTTAGGTCTGCTAATTGCCTAAAAAACGATAACATTGTTTATATTGGTGACTTAATTCTTAAGAGTGAAAATGAAATGTTAAGAACACCAAATTTTGGAAGAAAGTCTTTGAATGAAATAAAGGAAGTTCTTACTGAAATGGGATTATCTCTAGGCATGGATGTTCCAACATGGCCTCCAGAAAATGTCGATGAACTTGCTAGAAAAGCATCTGATAAATTTTAAGATAGGTATTTAAAATGCGCCATAAAGTATCAAAAAGAAAACTTAATAGAACCTCTAGCCATAGAAAGGCTCTCTTGGCAAACATGGCTGTTGCATTAATAAAGCACGAGCAAATTAAAACAACTTTACCAAAAGCTAAGGAATTAGCCCCTTATGTTGAAAAGTTAATTACACTTGGAAAAAAAGGGGACCTGAACGCAAGAAGAAAGCTTTATTCAATTATTCCAGAAAAAAGCTGGGGCGCAAAAGTTTTTGATATTTTAGCTGAAAGATATAAAGAGAGAAATGGTGGCTATACAAGGATTATGAAAGCTGGTTTTCGTTATGGTGACTCCGCCCCAATGGCTGTTATAGAGCTTGTAGATAGAGATCCTGAGGCTTTAGGTCAAGATTCTGGCCCTGTTATAGAAAAAGAATTTGATGAAGTTGAGGCCTAATTTAATTTAATTATTTTCTGAGCAACATCTATTTTTTCTGAACTAAACCCAGCCTTACAATACGAGAAGTAATATTTGAATATTCTTTCAAGCTTAGTATCAAAACCAAGTTTTTTTATAGATGATAATGAATTTAAAAATTCTTTATGCCAAATTCCTAGAGTCTTTGCATATGACTTTCCAAAAGAGTATGAGTTAACTTCAACTAAACCAGCTTTAAGATAATTTTCATCTAATTTCTCTTGTGAAGGAAGCATTCCTCCTGGAAAAACATATTTTTGAATAAAATCGACTGACCTACTGTATTTTTGATAACTTCTATTATTTATTAAAATTACTTGTATTCCAGCCATTCCATCTTTCTTTAAAACATCTTTTATTTTGTTAAAGTAATTTTCCCAATATTTTTCACCAACAGCCTCAATCATTTCAATAGAGACAACTCTGTCATATTTACCTTTTAAGTCTCGATAATCACATAGTTCAAGAGAAACCTTGTTTTCAAGTTTTGAGTCTTTTATTCTATTTTTGGCAAATTCTAATTGACTGGGGCTAATTGTTATTCCTTTAATAGAACAACCTACTTTTTTTGCGGCATACTCTGCGAATCCTCCCCACCCACAACCAATTTCTAAAACCTTATGATGTGGTTTTATATTAAGATTATCTATTAAGTTTTGATATTTATTTTCTTGCGCTTCCTTCAAGCTTTCTTTTTTGTCCTTAAAAATAGCGCTAGAATATGTCATGGTTTTATCTAACCAAAGCTTATAAAAATCATTACCAAGGTCATAATGGTATTGAATGTTTTTTTTTGCTCTAGACTTTGTGTTTTCTCTGAAAAAATGAATAATTCTATTATATATTAGATGAACCTTACTTTTTGGACTAAAAGCTTCAGGTAAATTTGTTACCATAATTTCAAGCAAAGACTCTAAATCAGAGCTTGTCCATTCGCCTTTAAGGTAGCTCTCAGCAAAGCCAACGTGCCCAGATGTTATAGTTCTCATTAAAGGCATGTAAGAGTTTAATTTTAGGTTAGACCTCAGATCACCTTTACCAAAGAACTTTAAATTTTCATTGTTAGGAAGTGTTATTGTTAACTCACCAATTGTAATTTTTTGACCAATATCTGATAGGTACTTTTTAAAAATTCTATTAATCATTTTCTTTATACTTTTCGTTGTATGAAATTTTATAATACTTAGACTTTGTATGCTTAATATATTTAATATTTTTAAGCCATAAAATCAATGCCTGGAAATGAATGCCATATGTAATTTTCAATGTTAAAAAAGGATATTTTATAAAATTTATTAGCAGTCTTTTGTCATTAAAAGAATTATATTTTCCTTTAAATGAAGCGGTTATTAAATGCTTTTTTTCAATAAACCCCTTAATAACTATACTAACTTTTTTTTCATTTATTTTTGTTGAGAATTTATACTCCCCATCCATGCTGATGAAAGGAGATACATGCATTAACTTTTTTGTTTTATGGTTATCAAAATCAAAATCATTATCTATTTTAAATGAGTATGAGTGATCCTCACCAAAGGTATTTCTTACTTCATAAACTATCATTTTTAAATACTTCTTATCATAAATAAACCAAGTACTTATGGGGTTAAAGGCGTAACCAAGAATGCGAGGATAACATAGACAAAAAATTTCTAAATTATTTGTACTTATATTTTGTTTTTTTGCAATTTTTAAAATCCAAGATCTAGGATTAGATCCATCTTTTTCACCATGATCTTTATCGAAAAAAGAAAATAAATTAAACTTATTGTATGAAAAAAATAAATTTTTATTTGAAATATTCTTTAGATCATCAATATTAAACAATATTGAAAAAACCTTATATTTAAAATTATGTTTTTTAGGAATAAGTCTCGAATGAACAACTACACCATCAAATATTGATGTTCTTAACCCCATAATGCTTTTATTCCAAGTTTATTAGCTATCCTTAAACTAGAGTTTATACCATCTTCATGAAAACCATTTCCAGACCAAGCTCCGCAATACCAAGTATTATTTAATCCTTGAATTTCATCTAAAAATTTTAAAGCCGTTATTGATTTGCTATCAAATATTGGATGTTCGTAATCTATAACCTTAAAAATAGAACCTTCATTTGGAAGACTTGCTGGATTTAGGCTTAAAAATAATGGAGTTTTATAATCAATATTTTGAAGTTTATTCATCCAGTAAGTTACTGAGATATGATTTTTTTCCTCTTTAGGAACGAATATATTCCATGACGACCATATTTTTTTAGTATTTGGCATAATACTTTCATCAGAATGAAGATAAGCAGTATTTTTATTAACCTTAAATTTTCCTAATACATCCAGTTCTTTTTTTTGAATATCACTTAAAATATTCACCACTTTAGATGGATTTTGTGAAAAAACAATATGATCAACTTCAGAAGTATTTCCCTTAGTATCGGTAATTTTAATAACTTCATTTTCTCTATTTATTTTCTTCACCCCATTATTTTTAAACAATTTTACCTTGGGGTTAGCTTCTAGAAAATTAATAATTTTATTAACATAATTTATACTTCCTCCGGAAACAGTTAACCATTGAGGTCTATCTTTTTTACCATGTAGAAGTTTATGGTTATTAAAGAATTCAAAAAGAGACTTTATGGGGTAATTCATAATATCTTTTTGAGGCATGGACCAAATTGCTCCAGCCATAGGAATTAGGTATAGCTCCAAGAAACTTCTGGTATAAAATTGCTTTTTTAACCATTCTTCAAGAGATATATTTTCAATATTTTTATAATTTAAGATATATTTTACATGAAAATTAAAAATTAAAATTTGTAAAACAGCGAACAAAAATTTTAAGTTTCGAAAATATTTTTTCTTAGCGAATATTGTTTTTATGTCCTGACCAGACCATTCAATCCTATTTTTTTGATGATCAATTGATAAACTCATGTCGCTATCTTCATATTTAACTGACAGAAATTTAAACAATTTTATTAAATTTGGATAATTTAACTTATTAAAAACAATAAAGCCCGTATCAACACTTATTTTTTTTTTATCATATTCAACATTAACAGTATTTGAGTGACCTCCATACCTGTCATTAGTTTCGTATAAAATAACTTCATGATCTTGAGATAATATTAAGGCCATAGAAAGACCTGAGATACCAGAACCAACAACGGCAAATTTCATAAAAAATCCTTCAAAGATTACACTTTTCTTTTATTTGTAATTATCTTCATTCTCAACTACTGGATTAGCTGATTGAGTTGAAACAGATTCAGGCATCAATTTTTCTTCAATTATTATATTTTCTTGATTGTTTTTTTCAGCTATTTTTTTTGAAGACATAGAGCTTCCAGTGTAAGTTCCTCCATCGTATTCATTTGAGCAATTAATAAGAATTAAAGGAAATATAAAGGCAATAATTAATAATTTAATCTTTTTCATAATAATTAATAATATCAATAGTCGAGAAAATTTAAAATAGAAAATTAAAAAAAATGGCTCCCCGGGCCGGACTCGAACCAGCGACAAAGCGGTTAACAGCCGCTTGCTCTACCAACTGAGCTACCGGGGAACAGTTTCGATATTTTCTAACAGAAGAATCATTAATTTGCTAGCTTGTTTTATTTAAATTTTAACTATTAATTTTCCTGTATTGCCTCCAGTAAAAAGTTTTTGAAGGGCTAGTGGAAAATTTTCAATTCCCTCTTCAATATGTAAGGGGGCTTTTAATAGGCCTTTTTGGTAAAGGTCTAATAATTCTTGATATGCTTCTTTATATTTATGTTGAAAGTGCATGACAGTAAAGCCTTCCATAACCGCATACTTCTCTGCTAAACGAAGATAAAGACTTGGACCTTTTACTGTGTCGTGGTGTGAATACTGAGATATTGCTCCACAAATTATCACTCTTGCTCTTTCATTTAAATTATCGAGAGCAATATCTAAAATTTCTCCACCTACATTATCAAAAAATATATCAATTCCGTTTTTAGCATGAATTTTTAATTCTTTATCAATATCTTGATTTTTATAATCTATTGTTGCATCAACACCTATTTCATTCATTAAAACTTCACACTTCTCTTTTCCGCCAGCAACACCAATTACTTTAGCACCTTTAATTTTAGCAAGTTGGCAAACAATCATACCAACTCCACCCGCAGCTCCTGAAACAAGAACAACATCATTCCTCTTAACTTTAGCAACGTCATAGATTCCAAAGTAAGAAGTTAATCCTGTTGAAACTCCCAATATCCCAATTTGTGTATGAGCATCAATTTCAGGATTAGCAACTTTTTCAAAATAATCTGAGCTTAAAGTGGTATAGCATTGTGCTGATAGAGGGCCAGAAACAACGTCTCCTTCGGAAAATTCTTGAGATCTACTTATTAAAACTTTTCCAATACCCATTGATGGCAAAACCCCTCCAATTGGAGTGGAGCCATGAAATGCATCTTGATTCAAAGTTGTTCTTATCCAAGCACCAACTCCTAACGCTTGCACCTCAACTAAAATTTCTCCATCATCAGGGGCAGTGGCATTTTCTTCAATAATATCAAAATCTGAAATAACCGGGTTACCATTAGGCCTGGTTTTTAAAATAACTTTTTTGGATTTTGGTAGGTTAGAAATTTCTTGCATAGGATTTCCTTTAAAATTTAATTTTAATCAAAATTTAAAGTTAGGCTTTTACCATTAATTTACCAGTATTACCTCCAGTAAAAAGCTTTTGAAGTGCTAATGGAAAATTCTCAATACCATCTTCAATATGATAAGGAATTTTTAATTTTCCTTGTTCATATAAACTTAATAATTCTTTTGAAGCTTCTTCATACCTGTCTTCAAAATGCATAACTGTGAAACCTTCCATTCTTGAATATTTTTCTGCCAATCTTAAATATAAGCTTGGGCCATTAACTGATTCATGATGTGAGTATTGAGAAATTGCGCCACATATTACAACTCTTGCTCTGTCTCTTATATTATCAAGGGCAGCATCTAAAATTTCTCCCCCTACATTATCAAAAAATATATCAATACCCTCACTAGCGTACTCTTTAATTTTTTCATCTAAGTTATCTTTTTTATAATCAATAGCTGCATCAGCACCAATTTCGTTTACCAACACATCACATTTATCTTTACCGCCAGCAACACCAATTACTTTAGCGCCTTTAATTTTTGCTAATTGACAAACTAATGCACCAACTCCACCAGCTGCTCCAGATACAAGAACGACATCATCTTTTTTAACTTGTCCTACTTCATAAATACCAAAATATGCAGTAAGGCCTGTAGTTACTCCCAATACTGCTATTTGAGTGAAGGGGTCTATTTCTGGATTCTCTACTTTAGCAAACATTTCTGCGGGCATAGTGGTATGTGTTTGTGCAAATATTGGTCCGTTTACAATATCACCTTCTTTAAATTTATCAGATTTACTGATTAATACTTTTCCTATTCCAAGTGCTGGAATTGTTCCCCCTATGGGAGTTGATCCATGAAAGGCTTCCTCGTTAAGAGTTGTTCTAATCCATGCCCCAATTTCAAGAGCTTGCATCTGCACTAAAATCTCACCATCATTAGGAGCTCTAGAAATTTCTTCAATAATGTCAAACCCTTCAACTTTCGGATTATCGATAGGTCTTTCTTTTAAGACTACTTTTTTAAGATTAGGTAAATTAGATAAATTTGACATATTTTTTCTCCCAGTAGATCTCAGTTTTATAAACTAAATTTTACTTTAAAGAAAAATTATTTTTTTTAAAATTGAACATTTATTAAATAATATTAATATTTCAATATGTTTAGTCATATTTTTCTATTCTTAGTTTCGAAAGGTCGTATTTTTTTTGGCGTTTTGTTTTTGGCACCTTTATTATCACAATTTTTAAACTATAATAAAATTGAGAGTATATTGGGAGTTCCTGCTTTAATACCTTGTTTATTTATTGGTTTTTTTTGGGGTCTGTATGCTATAATTAAAGGTAGATGGTTTTGGTTTTGAGAAAACATGGATTTAGTTAAAAAAGAAAAATTAATAGCAAGACAATTTATAGGTAAAACACCATGGTTTATGATTACTTGGTGGGCAATTAATCTATCAGTTTGGTTCTCATTATGGCCTCTAACCCTAACAGGTCAAATACCTCTGTATTTAACATTTTTAATTTCATTAATTTGTACACTATTAAGCTATTTACCTTCACATGAGGCTCAGCATGAAAATATTGCCAGAAAAGGATCTTCATTATTCTGGTTTAATGAATTAATTGGTTATACCTCGTTAATTCCTTTAGCGTCTCCATATCGATTGCTTCGTACTACACATATGCATCATCACTCACATACAAATCATCCAATAAAAGATCCTGATTATGCTACGAAAGCTAAAAATTTTAGGAATGCTGTTTGGGTAAATTTTTTTATTAATATTTCAGCGAATGATCTTTACAAAAATTTTGTAGAGAATATGGAAGAAAATAAAGAAAATAAGAGAACTATATTTGAATCTATACTAACAAATATATCTTATTGGACAATTTTAGCAATTTTTGTTTGGCTGGGGTATGGTTTTGAAGTGGCTTGTCTATGGTGGATACCAAAATTAATTGCAACAGGTTATGTTAGAATGACATTATCTTGGGCACCTCATCATCCTATGAAAGAGCAAGGAAGGTACAGAGATACAAGGGGTTTTAAGGCTAGGATAGGTACTATTCTAACAATGGGAATGGAATATCATATTATTCATCACTTACATCCCTCAATACCTTTAAATTTAAATCCTGCTGCTTATAGAGCTTTAAAACCAATACTTATAGAAAGAAATTGTCGTTTAGATAAAGATTTGTAATATTTTATTGAATGTTTAAGGAGTGAATTATGAATATTTTTAATATGGCTAAAGATCTTAAAGGTATGGAAAAAATGATGAAACCTGCTTTAGAGAAATTTATGAAGGACTCTGGTTTTGTAAAGAAGGAAGAGTTAACTAAACTTGAAAAAAGAGTAAGTGAGCTTGAGGCAAGTGTAAAAGAACTAAATAACAAATAACTCAAAAAGAAAGAAATAAATATGAGTAAGGAAAATATTAATCATAGTGATGTTGATTTAACATCTAATCAAGTTCAGCAATGTCCTTATAGCGCATACAAGATGCTAAGGGATGATGCACCTGTCTATCAGGATCCAAAAACAGGGTTTTTTATTGTTACCAGGTATGAATATGTAAGAGAGTTGCTTTTAGATACCGAGAACTTTAGTAGCTCCTTTGGCGCAGCTGCTCAAAAAGCAGAGTCAAATATTAACTCAGATCATGTAAAGCAGGGTGTAAAGCTATTCCAAGAAAAAGGTTGGATTCCAGCTCCTACATTAGCGGGAAGAGATAATCCAAATCATAAAGAAATGAGGTCTATTTTTGATAAAGCTTTTAGACCTAGTAAAATTAAAGAATTAGAAACAATTGTAGAGAAAACTTCATATGATTTAATTGATGCCTTCATTGATAAAGGAAGCTGTGATTGGGTTAAAGAGTTTTCGGTTCCTCTTCCTTTGAAGATAATTGGTGTTCAAATGGGTATTGAGAATGAGGAAGACTTATGGAAAATCAAAGTTTCAACCGATGCTTTTTTTCATAGAATTGGTATGATGTTAACAAAGGAACAGGAGTTAGAAGCAATTGAAAGAGAGATTGAAGGACAACATTATTTTCAACCAATCTTTGAAAGACTGAGAAAAAACCCTGATGACAGCTTACTAAGTGAGTTAGTTAACACAGAGATTGAAGAGTGGGGAAGACCTCTTAATGATAATGAACTTCATGCCGAAATGATGGCAGATACCTTTGTTGGCGGAAGTGAAACTACTACTAACGCTCTTTCTGCAGGAATAAAGCTTTTAGTAGAAAATCCTGAAATTTGGGAAAGATTAAAATCTGATCCAGATAAGTATCTCAAGGTTTTTGTTGAGGAAGTTCTCCGTTTAGAGTCTCCTGTTCAAAGTCTTATGAGAACTGCTGCAAAAGATATTAATTTTCATGGTGTTGAAATTCCAAAAGGCTCTGTTGTTAATGTAAGATATGCAGCTGCTAACAGAGATGAAAGAGTTTTTGATGAGCCAGAAAAAATTAATTTAGATAGAAAAAAAGCTGGCTCACATATGGCATTTGGCTCTGGAACCCATCATTGTCTTGGTGCACCATTGGCTAGAAGAGAACTGTGGTGGGGTTTTAAAGCAGCTTTAGATAGATTTAAAACAATAAGTTTTTCTCAAAATAAGAATGATTTTATCTATCACCCTCATTATCTATTAAGGGCGCTTAAAGAGTTGCATATTGATTTTGAAAAAGAATAGCCTTATTTTTCTTGAGCATTAATTAATGTTTATATTATTTTCGGATCTGTTTAATTCTTGCTCTGAATTTATTATTAAATAATTATTTGGTGTATCGAGAGTTTTTATTAATCTTATATCTTTATATCTCAAAAACTCATAACCTAAATCATTTTTAATGCTATGATATTTATCCTCAAGTTGATCGGCTATTTTTTGAATATATTCATCGTAATTTAAGGAAGAATTTTCTTTTTCGTATTCTTGTTGAGTGAAATTTTTTTTTATTTTATTTAATAAATCAACTCTTAAGTGAGCATATTCAATTTTTATATTTTCAAAATCTTTAAAATTTAAAGGTAAAATTTCCTTTTTATTTTTATTAATAATTACATTTCGAAGAAACATTATAGAACAGATTAGATCTAGATTTTTTTTGGAATTATAAAAATTATTATTTTCTATATGCTTATTATTATCTTCTTTATTCAGCTTTAATAAAATTTTTTTAAGAAATAGATTTTTTTTTATACTTATCTTATTCAAAAACTTTTTTGCTATTTTTAAATTGAGAAAATCTTCTTTTAAATTTGTCCATTTGTATAAGAAAAAATATTCTAAAAATATTTCTAATTCTTTATTATCCATTGGAAACTTCTTAAGCCTTTATAGATTTAAAAGTAAACGTTCTGGTTTTTCTAACTGCTCTTTTATACTTATTAGTAAAGATACAGCATCCTTACCATCCAAGAGTCTGTGATCATAGCTTAAAGCTAAATACATCATT
>Ga0102963_1000699_pt1 | contig 14504 bp, 18 predicted proteins | sample SalPon2_C_H2O_MG_2_FD_84522 | JGI IMG/M metagenome (GOLD analysis project Ga0102963, IMG submission 84522) | Salt pond water microbial communities from South San Francisco under conditions of wetland restoration - Salt Pond MetaG SF2_C_H2O_MG | ecosystem: Environmental > Aquatic > Non-marine... | reverse complement strand
TGCACCAAAGTCTTCTTCAAAGTTCCATGCTTCTGGGTCTCGTAAAGCAGGTGCTTGTACTACAATATCTGCATCACCGTACTGTGCGCCTGAGTTTACCCACGCAACAACTGTGTCTATTTCATCTTGCGATAAACGCCAGTCACCTTGTAGGTCTTGAATGCCTATGCCGTGATCGTATGCATACGGAGGCATTTCTCTGTTTGCAACTCTCATTTGTATAAGAGGTGCCCAAGGACGAACTTGCTCGTATGTTTCAAAGCTCATAGGTCCTATGCCACCGGCTCGGTGACACACTACACAATTGTTGTTGATTATTTTTGCTACTTCGTCAGTATAGGTCTGCGCTGCTGACATCAGCGGGAATAGCACAGCAAGTGCTGCGATAATGTGTTTCATACAAATTCTCCTGGGAACAATTAATATTTAAACACATTATCTGCACAATGCAACCTATTTTAGTGCAATGTTACAATTTATTACAATTACTCTGCTTTCCAGATTGTCCAAGCACCATACGCAATAGCGCCGTAAGCCACTAGAGCAGCAATTGGCTTGAAGATAAGAAACGCAACGCCTGCGCCTACAAGTATAACACCGTCAAGAGTTGTACGTTCTTTAAGTCTTGCATTAATCCATTTTGTAACCATTTTTAATCTCCTTGTAGCCATATTTATATAAGTAATTATTCCTATAGGAGGAAAATTATGTTTAATTGGTTAAAAAAGTTACTTGGAACAGGTGAAGTAAACAAGGCTGTGGAAGCAGTAACACCAGAGCCTGTTGCTAAACCAAAAGCAGTTAAAGTAGAAAAGGTTGTCGAAGTCGACGCAAAGACTGTAAAAGTTACTAAGGCGAGTTTGTCAAAACTAACTAAGCAAGGCTTAGAAGATTTGGCAAAAGCAAATTACGGTGTTGATATTGACAAGCGTAAAAAGAAGGACGAGCTAGTTAAAGAAGTTTTAGCTCTTTCTAAGAAGGCCTAATCATACCCTTTAACTGTTCAATTGCAGTTTCACAGCGAGTTAGCTTACGTTCTAGGACGGTTATAGCTGCTCGCTGTTTTCTTGACTGTTCTTCTAATGAACGAACATATTCTACTGTAGGAATCTCTTGCTGAGAACCATCTTCTGCCATCATAACAAACTTATCAACACCTTGTGCTTTAAGTCCGCCGGTTACTCTGTTGGGATTTTTATTAGATGATGATTGGGTCAGGACTGGTTGCTGTTTGCTTCTGCCGTACATTTGATTCAAATAGTTCATTGTTCTTCTCCGTGTAGTATTTATAAAGTTCTATACTTGCTAAGTTTTTACACTTAGATTCGCACATAATATCAGCATATGGTAAGAAACTTAAAGCCCAATCGTTAACAGCAGTATTGTGATACCAATCACTATGCGCTCTTAGTTTGGCTTTTTTGTATCCTTCTTGTAAGAGTCTCTCAAAATCGGGCCGAACATCTTTCGATACGTGTCCAATGAAGTCATCTCGGCTAATACTATAATGAATAACAGGCCTAACGCCGCGCCAGCTATCGATAATCCGTAGAAAGCGATCATCTGTAGGTTCAATATATTCTCCTCCACTATTACACCAATGATGGTGTATGTCTAGCACCAAAGCGAGATCGTCTGCAAGCTCAAGCGATGCGTCAATTCCCCATTTGTTTTCGTCGTTTTCGATTGTAATACAGTTTCGTGCTTCTGGCGTGAGGCGTTTAAGCGCGGCTTTGATACCGGCTGGACCTTGTCTACCTGAGATGTGGACGTTGCACTTGAAGTCTTGGAACTGCTTGCCGTAGCCCATCCACCTCGCGACGTTGATGTGATATTCAAACTCATCTATTGACCTTTCGACGATTTCTGGATTATCTGAAGCAAGGACTGTAAATTGGCCTGGGTGCATTGAGAGCCTAACATCGAGTTCTCTGGCTCGCTCTCCAACTTTTGCGAACGCTTTCTCGCAGTATGCAACCACATCTGGGCGGCGCCAAAAGTAACACCAAGTAGGCTCGGTATAAACAGGAAGTACATCACTACCCAGTCTAACCATTCTAAGCTGAGGGGGAAGATTTCCAACATACTCTATAAGTCTCCCATAGGACGCAATGTTATGGACCATAATGTCCCACAAACGTTCTTCAGCAACATCTACAGTTTGACGGTTAAGCCACTGCACTGTTGTACTACGAGTATTTAGTGGTCGTTGTATCTCTTCTAATAGCTTCTTTTTTTGCGATTGATCCGGATGCATATACTTGCAAGCAAATCCTATGCGCTGTTGTTGTGATTTCAAAAAGTCACCTGCTGTTGTAAATTTTAAGTCCATAATTTATTATAACACCTTATCGTCATTTGTCAAGTTTATATTCAAAATTTTGATCTGCAAACTTACTTTTTGTATTAAAACTTACTACAGTTCTTTTTTGGGTTGTATTTTCATTTGTGTAATGTTCTAACCAACTAGGAAATAAAATCATTAAGTCTTCTAAACATTCTACATCTTGATCAAAACAAGAATAAGGTGTTTGATGTGTGTGTATTTCTGTCATTCTAAAAGGCTTAAGAGGATTTATAAAATGTAGTTTAGAAGAGCCTTCTGGAGCTCGCGGATAGTATGCTCCGCTGATTACACTAGCTTCGTGATTGTGTCTTTTTACCTTACTACCTTCGTCCATTATATTAAACCAGTTGTTTTGAACTACAAGTTGACCTATACCTAAACATTTTGCGTACTTGTTTATGTGTTGTTCAATTTTAATTTTCAATTCTTCTAGTTCAGGATGATGTAGAATAGGCATTGTTTCAAAACTACTTACTCCGTTTGGGACTAGACCGTGTTCGATCTTTTCTGAAGAGTCTATTATTTCTATTAGTTTTTCTTTACAGTTCACATCGCTCATATCAACGAGCATAATAGGAACTGGAAACAAGTTTACTATTTTTTCCATTTTACTTCCAATTTTCTATAACCCAGGGATCTTTACAGTTGTGAGGATTAGGGTCTCCGTGAAATACTGCTATGCAAGTTTTTTCATTTATTTCAGGATCACCATTTTCAGCAAAGTCTCTATAACCTCGAGGCTTACTATCAAATTTAGGCTTGCTACGCATTTCCCATTTGTAACTTTGTATCCATTCTTCTGGCCAATAGTTGAAATCTGAATTTATACAATGCCTAATCCAATCTTGGTCGCCGTGAAATCTTCTTATCGGCAAAGAAGGATCTTTCATAAAGTCTTCATAAACTCTTTTGTGTTTACGATCGTAAGTTTCTAATCTAAAAATACTACTATTAAACTTGTTATAATTTTTAACCAAGTATCTATTAAAATCTCTAATAATACAAAATTCTCTAGGTTTGTATTCAAACAATCTATCAATGTTCTCAAATATAATCATATCTAGATCTAAGAACAAAAGAGTACCTTGTAATTTTATATTGGGATTAAAAAACATAGGTTTATACCACCAGCCACTTACACCTGATATAAGTTCTAATGGTTCAATTCTTATGTTTGGATCAATACCTTGCGGACGCTCAGTAAAACAAACAAACTCGTGGTCCAGCGTTAAATTACGCTGAACCATATTGTATAATTTGTTTACATAATCAGCATCGTATTTGTCGCCAAACTTCAAACAACATACAAATCTCTTGCTGTTAGATTGTGCAATATTTTGCATTTTTTCTTTGCCTTTGCGAGCTTTGCGTTGTTCTTTAGTCTCTCCGGCGTAGTACTTCTTAGCCAAACTATGCCTCGTATATAGCTGAGTTTGCTCCGTGCTCTGCACATTCTACTCGTACACAATAACAGCGATTGTCTGTTTGTTCACGTACAAGTTTGTCTGCAAAGTTAAATGCGTGTTCTGCAAACTTCTCTGCACCTACGCCATCAAAGATACGTATCTCTGCTAGACCTTTTGCTTCAAGATCTTTTAATGTGTCCATATGAGGATCGTTTACATCAACTGCTACCTTGTGATCAAAACTATCTTCAAGCCAGGCCTTCAAAGGTTTTAGTCCTCCAAAGTCTACTGCCCAGTTTTTATTATCTAGTTCATCACATCCAAATGTAAATGTAAATGCTAGACTGTAACCGTGTAGTAGATGACAGTGTGAATGATCTGCGTTAGGTTGACGGAACACTGCTGATAAGCCAATGTTGTGTCCGTAATGTTTAGTGCTTAAATGTTTTGCCATTGTTTTTCTCCTGTAGAAATAATGGCGGCAGAATTAGAAGGGATGACGCCAAGTCCTTATATATTGTTTATATTATAGTATATGTTACTTATATTGTCAACCTTTACATTAGGCTTTTTCCAGGCTTTTGGTCGTGCCCATCCGTCCTCTTGATATATTGTAAAAGTCGTATTTGAATAATATTCAAAAACTTTACCTATTTGATAAATCCAGTACCTTGGATCAACAGCAGATTTTTCAGCAGCAATATAGTTTTTTGTTCCTTTATAAACATTGTTAACTTTTTCATCTTTGCTGTATAAATCAAAACCGAGTAGGTGTACTTCCTGAGACTTTGTGGCTCCTAGTAATACAGCATAAGGCCCACTCCCCCAATGTTCAGGAAGATCAAAACGTTCATAGCCTACGTGAGGTAACGGAGGCACTTCTCTGAGTCTTTTTGTATACGGTTTAAAATGTTCTTGGCGAGTATAGATTAAACTAGTGTCGTTTATTTTTGATTCTAAGGCTTCTTCGCAAACTCTGCGATCGACACATACAATATGCTCTACTTCGTAATCTCTAAATATAGCATTGCATCCTATCTTAACAGTATCAAGTGCATTAATATCTACAGTTAATCTACTTTCGCCGTTGCCAATAACTAACATAGTCCTATTTAACATAAATACGTTATAAGAATATATTTTTTGGAGCCTTTTGATGCCTGAAGCAGCATATTATGACTTTTTTAGAAAAATTGTCCTCCAGCCTGATAATGTTACTATCGAAGCTGATAACACAAGAGACATATTAACAATTACCGGCGGTAATGGTGTTGCATTAAATCCTAATGCTTCTACTGATAGTTTTGAGATTGATGTTGATTATGAGTTATATGTTCCTATCGGAACTACTGAAATACGTTTAAACGATGTAAACTCAAATCATACCGGCGTGACTATTAGTGCTGGAAGTAATATTCAAATAGGTAGAAACAGTAATAACGAACTGACTATTACAAGTACTGTAGGTGGAACTAGTAAAGCAATATCAAATATTACACTTACTAGTCCGATTGTTATAACAACCACAAATGTACACTCGTTTACAGAAGGTATTGCTGTTACTATAACAGACGTAGCAGGCACTGTCGAATTAAACGGTAATGAATATTATATGGATATTCTTACCAGCACAACATTTGCATTGTACCAAGATAGTAATTTAACTACTCCTGTAGACGGTACAGTTGGGTTTACTGCATATAGTTCTGGCGGTGTTGCTGTTGCTGAATATGGTGCTCCTCAAGCATTGAGTCAACTTGCAGACGTAGACCTAGTTGGTACACCACCAGTAAACGGAACATATCTACAATACAACGGAAGTTATTGGCAAGCAGGCACTACACTAAATGGTGATTTTACAGGATCAGTATTCGCAGATGATTCATCACTTATGGTTGACGGAGTAAATGGAAAAATTGTAGGCGATGTTGAAACAGCATCTTTAAAACTTTCTAGTACAAGTCCTAATTTCTTAATTACTGACACAGATGGTTATGGTAACGGCGTAACTCAAACTCTAGAAGTTAAAAAATATCTTCAGCACGGATGGCAAATTGATGCTGTATCAAATTCAGGAACGGGAAATTTACAGATTCGTGCAGATTCCGGTACATACGCACTTAGCATTTATCCTACCTTTATGTTTATGGGTGTTGCGTCGACATTTAATTCAACCGTAATGTTTAAAGACGACATCTTCTTTGAAGGTTCTACTAATGATAGTTTTGAAACAAGATTAACAGTAGAAGACCCAACAGCAGATAACATTATTACCATACCTGACACAACTGGTACAATTGCACTCACAAGCCAACTCAATGGTGTAGAAAATCAGTTGTATGTTGGTGATGTAAATGGTAATGTAAATGGTAATCTTACAGGAGATATTAAAGGTTCTGTATTTGCAGATGACAGCACACTATTGGTAGATGGAGTAAACGGAATAGTACCTAGTGCTAATATTTCAGGCACAGAAGCAAATGATTGGAGCACAGCATACGGTTGGGGCGATCACAGCCAACAAGGATACTTAACTAGTGTAACACTAGATGACGTTTTAACAACAGGTAACTCAAGTGCAACAGGTATTGACGTTGGTAACAGTACCATTGGTGCTTTAATTATAACAGGAACAACTTTAGATACAACTGACAGTAGTGCAATAACTATTACTCCTAGTGTTGCGTTTGATACAGAAATAACAGTAAGTGATGTTGTACCTTCACTTAATACAGCAATAGATTTAGGGTCATCTTCGTTACGTTATCGAGAAGTACACAGTCAAACTATCAATGCAGTTGATCCAAATCAAGCAGGAATTTTAGGTGACGGCCGAGTTCGAACAAATAGACTGTATTTTGGAGACGAAAACTATACATCATACTTTTATGCTCCAAGCACAAGTTATCTAGGATTTGTGGGTAACTTAGATCCAGGAAATATTTTCCATAACGGCAGTACCTATACACGTTGGAAGAGCACAGGTCAATTAGTTAATAACTTTAGCACCCCAAGCGGCACAGTTGACGTTGACTTTTTAGTAAGTGACACTGTTTACTTCTATCAGCCATCGGGTGCGCTAACAGTAAACTTTACTAATATACCAGACGGTTCGTCGAGAATGTTTAATATGAGAATATACATTGCACAAAGTTTTGCTACTCCAAATATTCCTACAGCAGTACAAGTTAATGGTGTTGCTCAAACAATAGAATGGCAGAATGGCGTAGTTCCTACAGCAACAGCAGCTAATATAGACTTTGTCCAGTTTTTAGTATGGTCATTTGGCGGCGGCTCTTATGTAGTACTAGGACAATCAAACAGTTATGCGTAAGGAACCTAGATGAGTTTTACACAGTATACATTTGGCGGGCCGTACAATAGAGGAAATGCATTCTGGGTATACGACAGCACAAACGCTAATTGGACTATTTTTCAAATAGACGACTTAGCAAATCCATATACTTCATCTCTTAGTTATAGTGGTAGGCACTCTCTTGCATTTGGTAAAGATAAAGTTTTGTCTCAGGTGTATTCTAGCCGTCCGTGGACTAATCAGTCTAGACATTTTGACGATATTCCATATAATATGCCAGATCCTTTTATGGATCAGTCACAGGTAGAATCATTAACAAACAACTATCCTTACACTATTTCTTTTGGTGGAGATAGATGGATGTCATTGCCTTATAGAAATAGTTCTGTTGCAGGTGATGTCAGAACAAGTGTTAATGGCAATGTATTTACAACATATTCTGGAGTGTTACCAGCAAACGATGGTACTTTAGCACCAGCTGTATATAATCCAGACGACGGACGCTGGGCAACCTGTAAGCTCGGTACTACTAATGTTTATTATAGTGACAACGATGGTGCTACGTGGAGTACCGTAACTGCTCCTGTTAATGTGCAAGCACCTGCATACGGTAATGGAACCTGGGTGTTTTCAGCAGGTTCAAATGGTGTAGTTTATAGTACTAATAATCTAACAAATATGAGTCAAGTAACTGGCATAAACACAAATTATAATATTCACTACAATGAATGGGATCAACTCTTCTGGCTAGGGGCTGGATTTTTTACAAATTCAATATATAATGCTAGAATATTCTCTAGCACAAACGGAATAAGTTGGACTACTAGATATTCAGGAACTGCACCGTTTATTGTGCAAGATATGATTGGAGACGACAGCGGAAACTATATAGCAATGGGTATAGCATACAGTGGAGGTTTTGTAGACACCGATGTATATCTTTACAGCACAGACAGCGGAGCAAACTGGACCCAAGGAACATTACCAACTGCTCGTAGAATGCTGTATTCAAGTAATCAGATGGCCTGGTGTAGTGTAAAAAGAGGAACTCCTCCAGCAGGTAGTCCTCCTTCGCCTACATACGATGTGCTAGTAAATACAACCAGTGTTACTGAAAACAGCCAAACTATTACCTGGACCATTAATACAACATCAGTAGCAGACGGTTCAACTCTTTATTACGATTTAAATCCATTTCCAACCGACGGGTTCAGTGATTTTACAGATGTAAACTATAACGGTTCAATAACTATAAACAGCAACACAGCAACAGTTTCAAGAACTACAACCGCAGATCAAAGAACTGAAGGAACCGATACTGTAAAACTAAGACTAAGAGTAAACGATGTGGATGGTCCTATTGTAGCAGAATCGGATGATGTTACAATTTCTGATACTAGTACGTCACCTCCACCAGCTCCTCAGGCACAGCCTAGTGTTACAAGTGGTGCTACACAAAGTGGCAGTGTTCCTAGAAGTGTTGTTAATACAGAAGAATTTGCATATAGTTTCCAACTTACAAATAACACACCCTATAGTTATACAGTTGATTTAAAACATAAAGACGATTTTCTCCTCGAAAGTGCTGGGGATATATTTCGCACATTTAATATTAATGCATACAGTATAACTACAGTCGGGGGACAATTAATTTTCCCCACAGGATTCAATAAAGACGAAGCACCAAACTTTAACTTTACTCTTTTAGTAGATGCTAGAGGAGCTCCTGGCACTCCGGACGAAGTTGACTTTGTAGTAAGTCGTACTCCATACACTCACGTTTTTGATCCACCAAGTGGATCTAATGCTGGAAATTATTTACAATATTCAGTATCTAATCCTTATCAAATTACTGTTACCGGCGGCGAGCCAAATGCAGATTTTATATGGCAAGGCACAAACAATAACAATAGTGGTAGTGCTACATTTAACAGTAGCGGTGTTGCTGTGGTTGATGTTTATCAACCAAATGCAGCAGGAACTTTTACATACAGAGTCACTTGGAAAGATTTATCAACAAGTGATTACACATTAATATTTACAAACTAGGAAAAATAATATGACCGAAGAACTAGATAATGCCAATGAAAGTGAAACACCTGCATTAAAGCCAATTAAAAAAGGAACACTAGAAGACCAACCAGGTGTAATTGAAGAAATCCCGATTGATTTTATTCCTGAAGATCCTTCTTAAATTCTTTTTTAAGATCTTTTATTTCATTTTTAACTTCAACAAACTTTTCAGTTGTTTCACCTAAAAAGATTGTGATTTTTGAAATAGTCCAAAGTGCCCACCACCACCATATTACTGCTGTAGTAAATGTCAGTGTTGCACCAACTGTTAAAAGGGTTCTTCTTGTATCGTGTAGTCCTATAAATTCTATAAAGAACATACCGGATAATGATACTATTGGCAGAACTGTTGCTATCCAAGCCCATAGTTTAATTTCTGTTAGTTTTTTTTCATAAAATTTAATCATAGTTGCCTTCCTATTATGCCTATATAAATATTTATAGGTCATAACAAAAAAATTAAATTATATTTTTATGAAATTTTACCGAAAGTACGCCATTCTCCAGGAGTACCTTCTCTTATGCATACCCATCCTACGTATCCTGTAGGCTGTGGATTTGTATTATACGCAATATCGCCTTTGCGGAAATTTCCTGAAGTTGGTATAGAATCTGTATAAAATACTTTTTGTCCGTTTATTTCAATAGCTCGACTGATGCTTAAATCAACGTCTTCGGACACATTATTTACACCAACACCTAGTTTACCAAATACACTAAGTTTTGCATTTGATGAACCTTTTGTTCCTATTTCAACTGCACCATTTGCTTTGACTGTAATACGATTAGTATCGTCTGTAATAATTGCAAGATCGTCGCTAGTAAAGTTACCAATTTTTGTAGTTTGTCCTTCTACGTCTACAATAAATTCACTCTCGTAACTTGCTAAACTTAAATTACCATTAGGAGCGTCTGTACCAATACCAATACGCTGACTGTCTGTATTATAGTAAACAAATTCGTCAATTGTTAAATTACCGCTAGTATTTAGATTGTTTAGTGTACCTACTTTTGTAAGACTACTACTTCTAATGGTCGGTCCTAGTTCATTACCTGTAAGTACAATAGAATTACCAATTGAATATGCAGCATTTCTATCTATATCAATAGTTTCAGTTGAATGTAACCTATTAGGATTTGGTTTAAATATTAGTTGCTTTGTAGGTTCGTTGTCAACTCTCCAAATCAGTCCTTTACCGTAAACAGTATCGCCGTTTTCTCCGAGAAACTCGAGAGAACTGCTTCTTTCGTTTCTTACGTCAGCACTTAATTCGTTAACGTGTAATTTGCCTACTGTTAAAAGTCCTTGTACTGTGACTTCTTTTTCAAAAGTAACATCGCTTTTAACATTCTGAACAACTAAGTTATCAGTAAATACACCTTGATCACTTACAAGCAAGACTCTCTTGGTAGACTGGTCAGCAATACCTGTACTATTAAAATTAGTAATAGTGCCGCCGTGAATGATATCGCCACTTAGTTCGTTTTGTATAAATTTAGGTTTTGGAGCAGGTTTGCTTGTAACCTCCTCTATAGCTGATACAATCTGCTCTAGTCCTTGTCGTAAGTTATCCATATTTAATCCCAATTCTGAATTATTCTATACTGTATTTATTAGTTTACTTTAAGAAGTACAGTATCTAAATTAATTCTTCCATTGAGTTTAGTGTCAGTTGTAGCAATTTCTTCTAAGAACTTGCGCAATTTTACTTTACCAGCTGCTTTAAAGTCTTTTAATTGTTCCGGTGCTTTACGTAGGGTTTTTTGAATACTTTCATCTTCTTTAAATCCTAAGATTGTAGTACCTTTAATTTGAAGGCCGCTGCCGTCTCTTCCCATCCCTGTTGGATCAGGATTAGCTGCTACATACTTGCCTAGTTTGCGTGTTTTAATATTAAATACCCAAAGCTCGCTTGCACCAATTATAGATACAGGATCGATACTTGCTAAATTGTACTTTGGATCTGCTTTAAGATATTTGAGCTTTTCAACTAACTTACTTGCTGAACGTGCTTTAGGCTTGCGTGGTTTGCGTGTTGCTTTTGCTTGATCAATAATAAAGTCTAGGGCTGCCATTAGTTCTTCAATAGCAGTACGGAACTTTTTAATGTCTGCTTTTTTAAGATGCGCATAACCTTCTTTGAGTTGTGCCCAAAGATCCGCTTCTTTCTCGTCCATCTTTTTCAACTGACCAGGAGTAGGCATACGCTCTAGATCATCATAGTCAGCAAGTTCGTTTTCATAAAACGATTTCATCTTGCGGGCGTGTGCTTGCGATGGCTGCAACTTGTTAAAGTGTGCTTTAAAGTCAAAGCCTTTAGGATCAAATGTAGCAGGATCCTGTACCCAACCTTCTAGCCATTCGTCAATATCCTCTACCATATCCTGTGATTGATCGCGGATACGTTCTTGGATAGTAGGCACATACTTTTTGGCTTTTTCCTTTTCTTCTTCTTTAACTTCTTCTACAATTTTGCTTCCTACTTCAATCATTTCTGCAATTTTTTTAGTTACAAATTTAGAAATTGGTTTTAGTTCACCCATTGTACCAGGAAGACTATTCCAATATTCTGCTTCTTTAGGATTAAAGTCAGGCATTCCTAAATTGAGAAGTTTACAACTAATTGCTAGTGTATGATTTGTTCCAGGAGATTTTTTTGCAGCAACAATGTCTTGTTTATCGTATCCATTATCTTTCATCCAGGTATAAATTTCACCTGCTAGATCTGATGCTTTAAATTCAGCATAAAGTTCTTGTCTTGCACTTGCAACAAATCTATGAAATTCTTGACCAGTCCATTCTTCCCACCCTTCAAAACTAAAAGTATGTTGTCCGGTTTTGCGGCGGACGGGTGCTCGTTTCTTTTTCTTTGTTACTTTTGGAAGTGCCATATATAATCTCCTAACAATTTGTGTTAGTATATAGTCATTAATTTATAAAGTCAAGTTCTTTTGAACAATCTTCTGTCCAATATACTTTCTCAATTCCATAATTCTCAATTACATTTGCACAGCCTGCACAAGGTTTAGCAAGCCCGTGTACCCACGTCTTAGACGCTATATAAGGTCGTTTAACACGTACAATGTGTAACTCGCACCGTTTGAGCTGCTCTGCTGTAATCAAGCGTAGTGCGCTTTGTATAGCGTCTACTTCAGCGTGTCTAAAACGCTGATCGTTACGATATCCTTGAGTAAGCATTAGAGGATGAGTTTTAGGTTGGTTTACACCAGTTGCGATCAAATGTCGTTTATATACAACACCCGCAGCCATAGGAACACGCTGTCCGTAGCCGCCTGACTCGATCGCAAGGCGGGTTAACATTTGTGTAATTCTAGACATTAGCCTTCATTCTCTAAATCCCACACACAGCGTGGATTCTCGTACTTATAACTTTTCGTGTACTTCAAATCCGCGGAACGTTTTGAACCTTGGGAAGCGAAGCGAGTAAGTACCGTCTTGATTTTTTGTAATAGCATCTGCTCTTACCTCTACTAAATTGCCGACAATACTGCTACGATGAGTCCAATAATCATCGCGATGGACATCAGTAAAACCGCTACCCACATTGACGCGAATATCTTTTCCATCATCGATCCCCTCGCAAACGAATGCACCAAGACGGCCTTCATTCCTACCAGTGCCTTCTTCAATTTCTTTTACCTCCAATGTTACTTCAATAAATGGTTTTGCTTTGAGCCAGGCGTGTGTTCGCTTACATTCATAAGGAGCATCTATGTCTTTGATCATTACACCTTCGTAACCACCTTCTACAGCCGCTTTGTTTAGTGCTGTAAAACGTTCTTGTCCTTCTTGGGTGTCAAGATCCACTGTTTCCCAATCCAGTGCTTGTACGTGCTCTAAGACGGTGCTGTGCTGCTCTACCCACGCTTTTACTGCTGCGCTTCTAAATGACTGCGGCTTATCCCATCCACCCGCCATAAAGTCTTGTAGAGGTGCCATATCAAATAGATGTAGTACAGCATCAGTGTTCTGTACATTGTCCTTGCGATGTACCTGCTTCATTAGATCTTGGAAGTTAGCACTCATTACTTCACCGTCCAACATCAAAGGATACGGAGCAGGATTTGTTTCTAACACTCGTTCGATTTCTTCAATGATGTGTCCAAAGTTGTGGAACTGTTTTCCGTTGCGGCTGAACATTTCTACTTTAGTACCACGGATGATTGTGATAACACGAACACCATCAAGTTTAATTTCGATCTGTTTCTTGCCCTTCATTTTCTTTTCGTGCTTGGCACTATCGTGAGCAAGAGCACAAGTGAATACAGGCACAGTACCTGGTGCTACCTTATTAACAGTCTTTTCACTTACACCACAGCGCAGGTCTTTAATAAGAATACGACGGTACCAGTCATTCCATTGTTCGTCAGTTGCTACGCTCATAGCAAGTTCGATTGAATCACGAGCAGCGTGTCCTGTAAGATCTCTACCTGCTAAACGCATTGCTAGTTCTACAAATGTTTCCCAAGCAAGTCCTTGACCAGGTTCCATATCTTTACGTACAGGAACCTGCTTAACACCAAATGTAACAAGTGGATCAAGCGCCATCTTAAGACCTTCAAAGAACTCTGGCAGTCCTTCGTCCATTGCTTCTAATAGTAATGCTTCTTTAGCAAGACGACTATTGTCTGCTTCTAGACTACGAATAATTGCGTCTGGTTGTGTTCTCATTGCATTGCCCTTTCTACTTGTTTCAAAACTGCTTTTGAATGTTTACAATAACCGTGAAATGCAAAACCCGTGCAGTCACAGTTAAAGCCCTTATCGTGTAGTTCTATATTATATTCTTTGCCTTTACTACCTTGCATAGGCCATACAATACCTACCATCCAATGACCGTTCGGATCAAATTCTGTAGGTTTAAGATATTTGGGTGCATACTTTTTCATTGTAGTACTCTGGCTCCATATCCAGTGATTCGTGAAAGTCAAAGACTTCATAACCTTTTAATGTATATATTATAGCATATTAAAGAAACTTGTCAACCTCTATTTTACCATCCCGGTGCTGAATATTCAGTATGTTTTTTATAATAAGCAAAGCCGTCTAGCCCAAAAGCAGGGCAAACCGAAATAAATTCCGGTAAGCCCATTTCATCTTTTTCTCCGCCTTCACCACATATAAAGTAAACACCTTCAAGTTGTTCTGCTTTACTGTGCTTCAAGATAGTTTTTAACTTTTGGAATAGTTCGTATTCCTTTTCAGTAATTTCAATCATCTGTGTCCCAATCTATTTTACTGTACTTAGGTTTCTTTTTAATCTTGTTCTTAATTACCTTAGGGCGGAAGGGACCGTCCGGATCCCTTACCGCTTTAGCAAACCAGTTGCGTTGCTTTGGT
>Ga0102963_1000698_pt1 | contig 14509 bp, 26 predicted proteins | sample SalPon2_C_H2O_MG_2_FD_84522 | JGI IMG/M metagenome (GOLD analysis project Ga0102963, IMG submission 84522) | Salt pond water microbial communities from South San Francisco under conditions of wetland restoration - Salt Pond MetaG SF2_C_H2O_MG | ecosystem: Environmental > Aquatic > Non-marine... | reverse complement strand
ATTGTTGTATAGTTGGCATAAATTTTTAGAAATTATTATTAAATTATTGATCCGTCGAATTTAATCCATATTTTTTCATAAATCGTTCAACTCGACCTTCACTATCTACCATAACTTGCGATTTTGTATAGAATGGATGATTTGCTAACCACATATCAACTTGTAATTCTTTTTTTGTTGAAGCAATTAAACAAAGTGGTTTTCCATCGCATAAAACAGGTGTTTCTTTTGACCATGTAGGATGTATATCTGATTTTGGCATAGTTTATAAAAATTAAAAAGATTAACGTTTTGAGTATTGTGGTGCTTTTCGCGCTTTTCGTAAACCATATTTTTTACGCTCTTTGATTCGCGAATCACGTGTTAATAATCCAAAAGGTTTTAGGACTAATCGATGTTGTGAATCCATTTTACACAATTGTCTTGCAATACCTAACTGAATAGCTTGCGCTTGACCTGTAAGGCCACCACCTTTAACAATGGCTATAATATCAAATTGTTGATCCAAATTTAATAATTTTAGCGGATTCCAAACTGTATTTAAATAAGTATCATTATATTGTAAATACTTATTTCCTGAAACTTTATTAATGGTTAATTGACCACTTCCAGGAACAATAAAAACACGTGCAACGGCTTGTTTTCGTTTCCCAAGTCCAATATTATTTTTTTGATAAATTAATTTTGACATAATTTTCACTAGTTTAATTTTTCGAATCCCTATTTAATAGTCGAGTACAAATTTGAAACATTAATTTCAATCGGATTTTGTGCTTGATGTTGATGATTTTGGTCGTTATAAATTCTTAAACGTGTCATTAACCTTTTTGCTTCAGTTTCAGCTAACATTCGCTTAACTGCTCTTTTAATCGTTAAGCTTGGAAGACAATCTGAAGCATTTTTAACTTTTAATGAGTGACCTGGTCGACCTGGGTTGTACACAAGATAATGCTTACTTGTTTCATTGATGATAATTGAATCAGCGTTTATCAAAATAACATAATCTCCAATATCTACAGATGGATGATATTGAGATTTTACTTTACCTTTTAATAAGCTTGTAATAGTTGTTGCAAGTCGGCCCAAAGTTTGACCTTTGCAATCAATAAGATACCAATTTCGATTTTTGTAATCTTGAGTTGACAAAAATGTTTTATTTAATGAATTCATAATTTTTTTTATGGAGAATAAAAAAATAGGATATTTATTTTAAGATAATACCTAATTTATTTTTTAATGTGGAAAAAACTTCGTCGGCAGATTTTCGACCGAAGTTTTTAAGTTCTTGTAATCTCTCTGGAGAATAATGAAGTAGATCTCCAACCGTATTAATTTGTGCTTTTTTTAAACAATTATAGGCACGTACTGACAACTGTAATTCTTCAATTGCAATATTAGTATACGGCTCAATATTTATCGAAGAAGTGTCTGAATCAACTTGGTTCATTGAATCTGTACCTTCATTCTCAATCAACGAGGTAAATGCATCAATTGTAATTTTAGCAGCAGATTTGATTGCTTCACTAGGTGATATACTACCATTTGTCCATATATCTAAAACTAACCGTTCGGTAATATTATTCGAATTGTCATAAACATTTTCTATTTTAAAATCAACTTTTTGAATCGGCATAAAGATTGCATCAAGTTGCAAATAATTTTCATTCTCTTCTAAGAAGCTCTGAGATGCTAGTTTATAGCCCATCCCATATTCAAATTTAAATTCAATTTCTAAAATATTAGAGGTTGAAATTGTCATAATATACTGATGTGGATTAACAATTTCAACTGTTGACGGTAATTGGATTAAATCTGCTGTTACAACGGCTGGGCCCTGAATCTTTAGTCGACCAAACTGTGGGGTTTGTAACTGACTTTTTACGACAATTTCTTTTAAGTTTAATAAAACTTCTAGGATATCTTCTCGGACACCAGGAATTGTCGAAAATTCATGACTTATACCAGCAATTCGAACAGCTGAAATTGCAACACCTCCTAAATCATTAAGAAGTACTCTTCGTAATTGATTTCCAATTGTAATACCTTGTCCTGGTCTTAAAGAGTTAATGAGAAATTGTCCATGACATGCACCAGACTCGATTTTTTCTGATTTCAGACATTTAATAGAAAGGTTACTCATAATTTCGTTTAATAGAAATAAAAATTCTAAACTCGACGACGTTTTGGTGGTCGACATCCATTATGTGGAACAGATGTTATATCTTGAATTGACGTAATTTCAAATCCGGCACCTTCAATTGCTCGAATTGCTGTTTCGCGGCCTGACCCTTGTCCTTTTACTAAAATCTCAACATTCTTCATACCATTACCTAAGGCAATTAAGGCAGCTTTTTCTGCTGCTGTTTGAGCGGCAAAAGGTGTGCTTTTACGAGCACCTTTAAACCCAGAACTTCCAGCGGATGCCCACGAAACGGTATCACCTGTTGAATTTGTAATTGTTACAATAGTATTGTTAAATGTTGATTGAATATGAACAACACCACTTGTAAAATCATTTCTGTTTTTTTTTGTAGCTGATCTTCTATTTGTTTGTGCCATATAAGAATTTTGAAGTAATTTTTATTACGAATATAATTATTTTTTCTTACCAGTAACTGTTTTCTTTGCTCCACGGCGACTTCGAGCATTTGTTCTCGTTCGTTGTCCACGAACTGGTAAACTATTACGATGACGTTTACCACGATGACAATTTATTTCATTTAATCGCTTAATATTTAAACCATTAAATCGTCTTAAATCACCTTCTAATTTTAAATCACTTTCTTCGATTGCTTGACGTAAAGCAACTGTTTGTTCTGTGGTCAAATCATAAACTCTAATATCCGAATCAATAACTGCTACTTCAATAATTTTCTTTGCAGTTGTAAGCCCAATTCCATGAATATATGTAAGGGCATAAGCAACTTTTTTGTTTCTTGGTAAATCAACACCAACTAATCGTACCATTATTAAACTCCTTTAAAATATTATCCTTGACGTTGTTTATGTTTTGGATTTGAACAAATTACCATAACTTTTCCATGTCGTTTAATTAATCGACATTTATCACACATTTTCTTTACTGAAGGACGAACTTTCATAATTGATATTTATTAATTTATAATTTAAATAGTTGTTTATAACTTATTGATACATATCATCGTAAACCGTTGAATAATAAATATTTTCGATTTCACGAATTAAATCTAAAATTACACCGGCTAAAATTAACAGTGAAGTTGTACTTAAATTACTTAGCCCACTAATGTTTAATGTAGATTCGATAAAATTTGGTACAACTACAATAATGGCTAATAATGTTGCTCCTAATAACGTTATTCGCTTAATGACTTGTTTTAAGTAAAAGGTTGTTTGTAAACCGGGGCGTATTCCAGGTATTGAAACAGCCATTTTTTGAAGTTGATCAGACAAATCTTTTGGTTTTAAAACAACCGATGAATAAAAAGAACTAAATGCCAAAATTAGAAGAACATACCCAATCCAATAGAATAATTTAAATGAAATTAAAAAGTTCAACCATTTAAAAATTCCTAAATTAATTATATAATTAGGAATTACTAAAAATGCTGTTGTTAAAATAATTGGCATTACACCTGCTTGATTTAACCGCAAAGGAAGATACGTCTCCGTTCCATTTTGTACCGATACTTGATTTAATTGTTTTGATGAGATTAATGGAATTTTTCTAATACCTTTCTGTAAAAATACAATTCCATATAAAGAGGTAAATATTAATAAACTAATTATTATGATAGAAGACGCTGTAAAATTCTCATTATTTTCTACAACAAGCTTCTTAAAAATATTTGGCAAGTTTGAAATAATATTTGTATATACTAATAATGAGGTACCATTTCCTAACCCATATTCTGTAATTTGTTCACTTAACCATAAAACTATCATAGCACCACTAGTTAACCATAAGACTATTTCTGAAGCTAAAGTGAAATTCCAGTCAAAAAGAATTGGTTTTAAATATAAAACTACTCCAACACTCTGTATAACAGCCCAAATTAAGGTAATCAATCGAGTTAACCGACTAATGGATCTACGACCACTAAAATCACCTTCTTTTTGTAATTTCGCAAGCCTTGGAGAAAATCCTATAAGTAATTGGATAAAAATTGTAGCATTAATATAAGGAAAAATATTTAATGTAAATACTCCAATTATAAAAGTATTATCACCTGAGAATGTACTAATTAAATTTTTAGCGACCGAATGACTCTCTAAGTAAAATGCTAATTCATTATGATTAATCCCAGGAACTGGGAGAAACGTTCCAAGTCGAATGACAAATAAAATTGCCAAACTAAACAACAGACGATTTAATAAAATATCTTTAAATTCTTTATTAATCTTCATTGTTTTATCTATTTACTAGTTATTAATTGATTCTAAATTTAAATTACGCTTTTTTGCAATTTGAGATTTTGTAGTTAAACTATTCAGAGCGCATACTGACGCTCGAGCATTATTTAAAAGATTATTTGAACCAAGTTGTTTAGCAATTACATTCTTTACACCAGCAACTTCTAGGACGATTCGAACAGCTCCACCAGCAATTACACCTGAACCTTCGATAGAAGGTTTCATAAATACCTTACAAGCCCCAAAATTTCCAGTAACATGATGTGGAATAGTTAATGATTTTGTTAAAGGAAATTGAACTAAATTTTTTCGACCATCCGTCTTTGCTTTTTTAAATGCATTTACAACATCATCGGCTTTTGCAACTCCAACCCCAACTTTACCATTTTCGTCTCCAACTACAACTACTGCACGAAAACTTAATTTTTTACCACCTTTTGTTACTTTCGAAACTCGACTAATTTTAATTAATCGTTCTACAAGTTTTGGTTCTTGAGCATTACTATTACGTCGAGAATTCTTTTTATTTATCTTTTTTAAATCACTACTCATAAAATATATTTAATTTGTGCTTATTTATTTACAAATTTGAATTTAAAACTGTAAACCACCGGCTCTAGCACCATCTGCCAGAGCTTTTATACGACCATGATATAAATATGGACCACGATCAAAGACAATTTTCGTAACGTTCTTTTTTAAACTCAATTCAGCTAATTTTTCCCCCATAAGTCGTGATGCATCACATGTACGACCAGTGGATAAACTTAATTTAATAGAGCGGTCTAATGTCGAACAAGCTAGTAAAGTTTTCGAATTAGTATCATCAATAATTTGAGCATAGGTATGCTCATTTGAACGATAAACGGATAATCGAGGACGTTCTACAGTTCCTTTTACATTCCCGCGTAAAGCTTGACGCTTTAATTTTTTATACTTGTCTGGTTTTAATTTTTTATTTTTATTTTTTAGTTTTAATAGAGTTCGTTTTGACAATTTCATAATTGTAATTTTTAATTTTTTAAAAATATAAAAGGATTCAACTTACGATCAATAATTAAAGATTTTAAAATTAATTATTTACCGGCTTTTCCAGCTTTACGAAGAATTTGCTCATCTTTGTATAAAATTCCTTTACCTTTATACGGTTCTGGACGACGCCAAGCACGAATCTTAGAAGCAAATAGTCCTAAATTTTCTTTATCGCACGATTTTAAATTAATAGTTGTATTTTGAACAACTTCAACCGATATATTTTCAGGAATATCCATTTTAACAGGATGACTATAACCTAAATTCAGTGTAATTTCTTTTCCTTGCACGGCTGCCCGGTATCCTACTCCTTTTAAAACTAATGTTAATTGGAACTGTTCAGAAACACCCACAATCATATTATTAATTAAAGTACGATATAGACCATGTAATGCACGAAGATTACGTGCTTCATTGATTAAACTTATTTTTAAAATTTGCTCTTCCTGTTGAATTCCGATTGTTTCTGGAATAACTGTTTGAAGAGTTCCAAATTTTCCTTGCACGGTGATTTTCGAATCATCATAATTAACAGTAACATTATCTGGAATGGGAATGGGTAATTTTCCTATACGTGACATCTTTAAAACTCCTTAATTTACCAAATATAACATAATATTTCACCACCAATACCTAAATCTTTAGCTTTTACATTTGTCATAACACCTTTTGATGTTGACAAAATTGCAATTCCTAAATCATCTAGTACCTTCGGTAGTTCTTTTGAATTTTTATAAACACGTAATCCTGGTTTACTTATTCGTTTTATTTCACTGATAACAGAATTTCTTGATTTTCCAGTATATTTTAGTGACAGTAGTAGATATTCGCGGTTATCTTCTTGATAAGGTTCAAAATCTTCAATGAAACCTTCTTCTTTTAAAATAGTTGTAATTGCTAGTGACATTTTCGTAACAGGAATCTGAACAATTTGGTGCTTTACCATTGTTGCATTTCGAATTCGTGTTAACATATCTGAAATAGTATCAGTTACCACATTTATCTCCTTCTTAAATTTAATTATTATTTATTCTTGTGACCAACGTTTCCGTTTTAGATGTCGTTTTCGGTCCCAAACTTGGCTAACCTCAGAAAACGAAGAATGTTTTTCATAATAACCACAATCATTCAATGGGAATCGTAAAAATTTAAATAGAATCATACCATTTAAAATTTTATCAATTGACTTTGATTGATATTTAGGAGACGATTGTTCTAAAACAATATTAATGGTAAAACCTTCTGTTCGATCAACATCATCATAATCGACTTCAGGAAAAATTAATTGTTCCTTTAGACCAAATGTATAATTACCTGCTTTATCAAAACTTCGTAAAGATAAACCACGAAAATCACGTATTTGTGCAAAGGTAAAAAATAGTAATTTCGTTAAGAAGGCATACATTTTTTCACCTCTTAGCGTTACACTTAGACCTAATTCCATATCTTCGCGAATTTTAAATCCGGCAATCGCCTTCTTTGCTTTTGTAATAACAGGTTTTTGACCAGTAATGTTTTCAAATTCTTCAATATTTTTTTTTAAAATATTCGTATTTTGCGCGGCTAATCCTAATCCACGGTTAATTTGAATCTTTTTTAATCTTGGAACAGTATGCGGATTTCTAAACCTTGATGGGGTATTCTTTATTAGAATTGGTTTAATTCCTTCTTCATATTCTTCTTTTATATTTTCAAGTAAATTATGAATATCCGCAATCTCTTCTAATGAATGTTGATTTAGCATATTAATCTTCTAAATTTAGTTTAACGTTTGAATGATGAATAGGTGCTTCCATTTGTTTAATTTCACCAATTTCATTTTTATAAGAACCAGAAATAACTTTTATCTGATCACCTATTTTAACATGTACTTTTTGTTTTTTTGACATCTTATAAAACCTCCGGCGCTAAGGATACAATTTTTGAAAAATTTTTATCACGGATTTCACGTGCGACAGGCCCAAACACTCGTGTACCACGAGGATTATTATCTGCATTGACCAAGACAGCTGCATTATCATCAAATCGAATATACATTCCATCTGGTCGACGAATTGTTTTTCGTGTTCTTACGACAATAGCTTTTACTACATCTGAACGTTTCACTGGCATATTTGGAATAGCTTCTTTAACTACTGCAATAATTGTGTCACCAATAACTGCATATTTTTTATTACCACCTAATACTCGAATACACATTACTTTTTTAGCACCAGTATTATCTGCGACTGTTAAAATTGTTTGAGGATAAATCATAAAATAATATTTAACTTATTAACGATGATTTTGAAAGGATTTCAATTAACTTCCAACGTTTTCGTTTACTTAATGGACGACATTCTTGAACTAATACTTGATCACCAATATTACATTGTTCTTGCTCATCATGAGCTAAATATTTTTTTGTTTTTACTAATGTTTTTGAGTAAATTGGGTGTGGGTATCGATTTTCAATTTTTACTACAATCGTTTTATTCATTTTATTACTAACTACGATACCAACTTGTTGTTTAACTGGCATTTAAAACTCCTTCGGTTATGATTAAGATTACTTACTAATTTCTTCGTTTTGCTCTAAGCTCTCTAAACGTAAGGTTAAAAGTGTTTTTAATTGTGCTAAACGACGTTTTGTAGATTTTATTTGATGAGATTTAAAATTTTGACGTGTAGCTTTTTTAAAACGCAAATTAAATAACTCGTTTTCGGTTTCAATAATTGCTTCAGAAATCTCTGTATTTGAAAGTGAAATAATCTCAGTAAATTGAGGTAGACTCATCTTTTATTTAATACTATCTTTATTAATAAATTTTGTTTTCAATGGTAATTTGTACGCAGCTAAACTTAATGCAGCTTTAGCCACTTCTTCAGGGACTGAACTAATTTCAAAGATAATAGTTCCAGGTTTTACAACGGCTACCCAATAATCAACGGCTCCTTTACCTGATCCCATTCGTGATTCTGCTGCTCTAGCGGTAACGGTTTTATCTGGAAATATTCGAATCCATAATTTTGCCCCCCGCTTAGTATAACGGGTAATTGTTCGACGAGCTGCTTCAATTTGACGCGACGTAATCCACGTTGGCTCAAGTGCTTGTAAACCAAAATTACCAAAGCAAATCTCATTTCCACGAGTAGCTTTACCTCGCATATGTCCCCGATGGTATTTTCTATATTTTGTTCTTTTTGGACTTAACATAACAAATTTATTTACTAAAAATATAAACTTTTTTAATTATTAATTATCTATTTAGATAATATTTCACTTTTGAATAACCAAACTTTAATGCCTAATACACCATAGATTGTATTTGCTTCTGCTGTTGCATAATCAATATCAGCACGTAAAGTTTGAAGTGGAACTCGTCCTTCACGTATCCATTCCGTTCGAGCCATTTCTGCACCGTTTAAACGTCCTGAAACCTGAATTTTAATACCATTTACATTTTGCTTCTGAGCACGTTGTAAGGCTTCGCGAATTGCTCGTCTAAAAGCAACTCGTTTTTCTAATTGTTCAGCAACCAGATCGGCCAAAAGATTTGCATCTAAATCAACGTTTTCAACTTCAAATACCTTAATTGTCACTTGACGATTTGAAGGTAGAATTTTTTTCAAGTTTGTTAATAGATTTTCGAGTCCTGATCCCAATTCACCAACTAATATACCAGGTTTTCCAGTTTCAATTGTTAGTTGAATTTGATCATTTAAACCATTTCGATAGATATTAACATTTGAAATATTATTTATTTTTGCAATACTTTTTATATATGTTCGAATTTTATCATCTTCTTCTAACACATTTGCATATTGATTAAAATTAGTGTACCACGTTGATTTATGATCTTGTGTAATACCTAATCTGAATCCTAAAGGATGTGTCTTTTGCCCCATAGAATTAGTCCCTTTAATTTAAAATTATATGTTAATTAGTTTCTGTCATAACAACGGTAATATGACAAGTTGGCTTTAAAATTTTATACGCACGTCCTTGTGCACGTGGTCGAATTCTTTTTAATTTAGGCCCTTCATCGGCAAAGATTTCATTAATAATTAACTTTTTTTTATCTAATCCATAATTATGTTTAGCATTTGCAGCTGCCGAGTGTATAACTTGCCAAATCGGCCCACCTGCTTGATAAGGTAAAAATTCTAATATCATAAGTGCTTCTTGATAAGAACGACCGCGAATTTGATCAATTACGCGTCGTATCTTATGTGGAGACATTCGAATATATTTCGCTACTGCTTTGACTGATAGCGAATTTGTCATATGTAATTTTGTTTAATATGTATTCTTAAATTAATAAAAAATAACTTTCATTTGAAAATTTTTAAAAAGATTCGAAATTTACCATAACGATTCTTGTTTCTTAACTGGAATTTTAGTTCTATATAAAAGTTTGATTGTTATATAATGAAATGATTCAAAATTTTCAGAATTAGCGCTCAAAAATTTATTTGTTTTTGTTACTTCATTAATATACACTTCTTGAATCCAGATATCAAAAAAATTAACTGAAAGATTATTTTGTAATGAAAGAACAGGTGAATATAGAAGTGCTAAAAGATTATCTCGTTCATTTGAATTTGAATTTAATAAATATAAGATATCATCGATTGCATAATAAAGATATTTATTTTGAAAACTATTTAATAAAAACTTAGTAACAGACGATAATGGTTTTTCATATTTTACTTGGAAAGTTTTCGATGTAAGGTCAATTGAAGTTGGATAAGAAAAGGGTTTTCCTTCACTTCGATTTGTTGATTTTCGTTTTTTTGTAACGGATATCTCTTCATTACATTTACATCGGATTTCATACAAAATTCGATCCATGAGATTCGCTTTTTATCGTTTTCCTTTTCTATCAGCTTTGATATGAGTTTTGAAGTTTCGTGTGGATACAAATTCACCTAACTTATGGCCAACATATTGATCTGAAATAAACACTGGAACATGTTGTTTTCCATTGTAAACGGCGATAGTTAAACCAACCATATTTGGTAAGATAGTTGAGGAACGAGACCAAGTGGTAATCGTATCCTTATTACCAGTTTCATTCATTTTGTTGACTTTTTTTAAAAGATGATAAGCGACAAACGGACTTTTTTTTAATGATCTTGTCATTCTTAAAAATTTTTAATTATATATATATAGAATTCTATTACACGCCTCGACGAAGAATGTAAATATCACTTAATTTCTTTCTTTTTCGTGTTTTCATACCTAAAGCGGGTTTACCCCATGGTGTCAACGGACGAGTTCGACCAATCGGTGCACGACCTTCACCACCACCATGTGGGTGATCACAAGGGTTCATTACTGAACCACGAACTGTTGGACGTTTTCCTAACCATCTTGTTCGCCCTGCTTTTCCACTTTGAATTAAAAATGCTTCGTTATTACTTACTTCTCCAATGGTAGCGAAACATTCTTTCCGAATTAAGCGAATTTCTTTTGAAGGTAAACGTAATGTTACATAATTTCCTTCTTTAGCAAGTATTTTCGCAGAAGTTCCTGCCGCTCGAACAAGTTGACCGCCTCTGTTTGGGATTAATTCAATATTATGAATTGCTGTTCCTAATGGAATATTTGTTAATGGTAAACTATTGCCAAGTTGAAAGGGAGCATCTGTACCAGACAAAATTGTATCACCCACTTGTAAGTTTTTACTATGTAAAATATATCGTTTTTCACCATCAGTATAATGAATTAATGCAATTCTAGCATTTCGATTCGGATCGTATTCGATAGCTGCAACTTTTCCTTCAATTCCATACTTGTTACGTTTAAAATCAATTAAACGATAACGTCTCTTATGTCCACCACCTCGATGACGAATTGTAATTACACCACGATTATTTCGTCCTTTATTTCGGTGGTTCTTTTGAATTAAACTTTTCTCAGGTTTTGATTTAGTAATTTCATCAAAACTTGAAAGTGCGCGATTTCGTGTGCCTGGTGTATATGATTTATAAAGACGAATACTCATAAACGTTATTATTTTTTAATTTTTTAATTCTCAGTAAATAAGTTTATTACGTCACCCTCTTGTAAACTTACGATTGCTTTTTTATATTGAGGTTTCCAACCAATATATTTGCCGACCCGTTTCTTTTTACGAGGAAGACGACATGTATTAACTTTAACTACCTTTACATTGAATAAATATTCAATGGCAGTTTTAATTGTAATTTTATCTGAGTAACGGTCTACGATAAAACTATACTGATTATTTTCTAAAAGACGTGTAGCTTTATCTGTAATAATAGGATATTTGATAATTTGTGTATTAGAGTCTGACGAGTTAATCACAATACATCTCCTTTATGGTATTTAAGGCTAATGGAGTTAAAAGAATTTGTTTTGCCTTTAAAAGGCTAAAAGTATTTAAATTTGATGCTAAAAGTAATTCAACGTTTGGGATATTTTGTGTTGCTAACTTAATTGGAAGTGACTTTTCAGCTACCACAACTAAGACTTTTTGATCTAAATTTATAGAACACTTTGCACAAACTTCTAGAAAACTTTTTGTTTTTGAATCGGATAATCCATTTTCTAGATTTTCAATAACCAAAATGTTATCTTTCTTGTTATATAGTAAAGTTTGTAAGGCTAAGCGGCGTTCTTTTTTATTTAATTTTATTGAAATATTTTTTGGTTTGGGACCAAAGATTACACCGCCGCCTTTCCATAAAGGTGATCGATTTGACCCTGCTCGAGCACGACCAGTACCTTTTTGACGCCAAGGTTTTCGACCCCCACCACGCACTTCACTTCGAGTTTTTGTTGAGACAGTTCCTTGACGTTGAGAATTGTAATGTCTTAAAAGATCTTTGTGTAATAAATAATTTCCGGATTTTTCCAGAACACTTAATTGTAATTCTTGAGTTGAATCTAATGATTTCCCCGTTAGATCAACTGGAATATATTTTATAAATTTTTGAACGGTCATACTTGATTTTAATAATAGTAAGCTTTAGCTTTAATTTATACTAATTAGAAGGGACGATACTTAATAGATTTCCAGGCTTACCTGGAACAGAACCTTTAATTACTAAAATGTTTTCTTCAACATTTAATTGAATAACTTTTAGTTTTTGAACAGTTCTAATTTTATTTCCTAATTGACCGGCCATCTTTTTACCAGGTAAAACACGACCTGGTGTTGTACCCATTCCAATAGAACCCGGAGCACGGTGATTCTTTGAACCATGTGTCATTGGACCTCGGGTAAAATTATAACGTTTCTGTAATCCTGAAAAACCTTTACCAACAGTTTTCCCTTGAACATCAACAAATTGACCAGATGATAATAAATCAACTTTTAAAGTTTGGCCAACTTCAAATGTGTGTTCATTATTAATACGAAACTCTTTAAGATATTTCAAAGGTTGAATATTTGATTTTTGTAAATGACCTAATTCTGGTTGAGTCAATGATTTACTAGAAACATTACTATATCCAACTTGAATAGAATCATAGCCATCTTTTGCTTTCGTCTTTACTTGAGTTACAACACAAGGACCAACTTTTAGAATAGTAACTGGAATGATATTACCAGTTTCATCAAAAATTTGTGTCATACCAATTTTATTACCTAATAAACCTACGTTCACGGTAGTCCTCCAAATGTTTTTATATCTAATTAACAGTACTTTTTTAAACTTTATAAGAATTAAGATAAACAAATTAAAATTAGTAAATCATAGTTCATAGTATAAAGAATTAAATTTATTTTGTCCATATAATAAATATATAAACTGTTATTTTTGAATTCTAAATTACGGATTTTATGGTTTAGTATATTACTAATTAATGCTTTATAATATGATTTTAAAAGTAAGAATAATATATTAAATAAATTATGGGAAAAGTTGTAGGAATTGATTTAGGTACGACAAATTCGGTTGTAGCCGCTATTGAAGGTGGGCAACCAAGTGTAATTATTAATGCTGAAGGTTTACGAACAACCCCGTCAATTGTTGCATATACGAAAAAGCAAGAATTATTGGTTGGACAAATTGCAAAACGACAAGCTGTCATTAATCCAGAAAATACGTTCTTTTCTGTAAAACGATTTATTGGTTCAAAAGAAAGTGAGATTTCAACTGAGTCTAAACAATTGCCATATCAAGTAACAAATGATTCTAATGATAATATTAAAATTAAGTGTCCGGCATTAAATAAAGATTTTAGCCCTGAAGAAATTTCAGCTCAAGTTTTACGTAAATTGATCAATGATGCTAAAACTTATTTAGGTCAAGAAGTAACGCAAGCCGTTATTACTGTTCCAGCATATTTTAATGATTCACAACGACAAGCTACGATGGATGCTGGTAAAATTGCTGGAGTTGAAGTATTACGAATTATTAATGAGCCGACTGCAGCCTCATTAGCTTATGGATTAGATAAAAAACAAAATGAAACAATTTTGGTTTTTGATCTTGGTGGTGGAACATTTGATGTTTCAATTTTAGAGGTAGGTGACGGAATTTTTGAAGTTTTAGCAACTGCTGGTGATACTAACTTAGGTGGAGATGATTTTGATAAAGTTTTAGTTACGTGGTTAATGAATGATTTTAAAGATAAAGAAGGAATTGATTTATCGACTGATATTCAAGCTCTACAAAGGTTAACTGAAGCTGCTGAAAAAGCTAAAATGGAATTATCAACTGTTGATAAAACTACGATTTCATTGCCTTTTATTACTGCAGATCAAACAGGTCCAAAACATATTAATCAAGAGCTAACTAAAGAGCATTTCGAAAAATTATGTGAAAACATGATTGCTCGCTGTCGAATTCCAGTGGAAAAAGCGTTAAATGATGCTCGACTAGATAAATCTGATATTGATGAAGTCGTATTAGTTGGTGGATCAACACGTATTCCAGCTATTCAAGAATTAGTTGAATCTCTAACAGGTAAAAAGCCAAATCAATCTGTAAATCCAGATGAAGTAGTAGCAATTGGAGCAGCCATTCAAGCTGGAATTTTAGCAGGTGAGATTAAAGATGTTATATTATTAGATATTACGCCATTATCACTTGGTGTTGAAACATTATGTGGGGTGATGACAAAAATTAT
>Ga0102963_1000696_pt1 | contig 14520 bp, 3 predicted proteins | sample SalPon2_C_H2O_MG_2_FD_84522 | JGI IMG/M metagenome (GOLD analysis project Ga0102963, IMG submission 84522) | Salt pond water microbial communities from South San Francisco under conditions of wetland restoration - Salt Pond MetaG SF2_C_H2O_MG | ecosystem: Environmental > Aquatic > Non-marine... | reverse complement strand
CCAGATGTTCCACTCGTTCCACTAGTACCCGTTGTACCACTTGTACCACTTGTTCCACTTGTTCCACTCGTTCCACTTGAACCGAATAGAGTACCATCTAATCCACTCGAACCAGATGTTCCACTAGTTCCACTTGAACCTGATGTTCCACTTGAACCATCTTCTCCACTTGTTCCTGCCGTACCACTTGAACCACTACTTCCAAATAAAGTACCATCTTGTCCAGATGTTCCACTAGTACCACTCGTTCCACTAGTACCAGTTGTACCACTTGTTCCTGATGAACCACTAGAACCAGATGAACCAAATAAAGTTCCATCTAAACCACTTGAACCACTCGTTCCCGAAGTTCCACTCGTTCCACTAGTACCAGTTGTACCACTTGTACCACTCGTTCCACTAGAACCAGATGAACCAAATAAAGTTCCATCTACACCACTCGTTCCACTTGTACCAGATGTTCCACTAGTACCAGTTGTACCTGATGTACCACTTACTCCACTAGTTCCTGCACTTCCAAATAAAGTTCCATCTACACCACTCGAACCTGCTGTACCACTTGTACCGGTTGTACCTGCTGTACCAGTTGAACCACTTGTTCCACTCGTTCCACTACTTCCACTTGTTCCACTACTTCCAAAGAATGTTCCATCTTGTCCACTTGTTCCACTCGTTCCACTTGTACCCGATGTTCCAGCAGTTGCAGATGTTCCACTTGTACCTGATGTACCAGTTGAACCACTTGTTCCACTACTTCCAAAGAATGTTCCATCTTGACCTGATGAACCACTTGTACCAGTACTTCCACTAGTACCACTTGTTCCACTCGTACCAGATGTTCCACTTGACCCACTTGAACCAAATAAAGTACCATCTTGACCAGATGTTCCACTTGAACCACTCGTTCCACTACTTCCACTTGAACCAGATGTACCAGCACTTCCACTAGAACCACTAGTTCCACTAGTTCCACTTGTTCCAGTTGAACCACTACTTCCACTACTTCCACTTGTTCCGTCAGTTCCAGTTGAACCACTAGAACCAGATGTACCGTTTGTACCACTCGTACCTGATGTTCCACTAGTACCAGTTTCTCCACTTGTTCCACTAGAACCACTTGTTCCATCTGTACCAGTTGAACCACTAGAACCACTTGTACCGTTTGTACCAGAAGTTCCATCTGTACCACTCGTTCCAGAAGTTCCACTACTTCCACTTGTACCGGTTGAACCACTACTTCCACTACTTCCACTTGTGCCACTCGAACCACTTGTTCCATCAGTACCACTTGTACCACTCGAACCACTCGTTCCACTCGTTCCATCCGAACCAGTTGTACCACTTGTACCTGATGTTCCACTTGAACCACTCGTACCACTTGTACCAGGGTCTCCACTTGTACCACTTGACCCACTAGTTCCACTTGTTCCAGATGTACCTTCTGAACCAGTTGTACCCGATGTGCCTGATGTACCTGATGTACCTGATGTACCACTAGTTCCATCTACACCACTTGTACCAGATGTTCCACTAGTACCAGTTGTACCACTTGTTCCTGCCGTACCAGTTGTTCCACTCGTACCATTTGTACCATCTTCACCATCAGAACCAGATGTACCCGATGTTCCACTTACACCAGATGTACCACTTGTACCATCTTCACCATCTAATCCACTTGAACCCGAAGTTCCACTCGTTCCACTTGTTCCACTTTCTCCACCAGAACCACTTGAACCACTTGAACCAGATGTTCCTGCTGTTCCACTACTTCCACTACTTCCACTTGTTCCACTTGAACCTGCCGTACCACTTGAACCACTTGTTCCTGATGAACCACTTGTGCCAGAAGTACCACTCGAACCATCGGAACCAGATGAACCAGATGTACCACTACTTCCACTTGAACCAGATGTACCACTACTTCCACTACTTCCACTTGTTCCACTAGAACCAGAAGAACCGTTTGTACCTGATGTTCCACTTGTTCCACTTGAACCTGCACTACCCGTTGTACCACTTGTACCTGATGTACCTGATGTTCCACTTGAACCAGATGTTCCACTTGAAAGTGTATCAATTAAAAGTGTACCACCCATACCACTATGATTAACACAATAGTAGTACAAAGTATTTGGAGCATCATCTGGTACTTTGAATCTCAATATTCCACCTGCACCAGGTGAACCACTTCTTATTACACCATTTGTATATTCACTACCTCCACCATGTGTACCATTTGCAGTTGTTGATAATGCAATCGCATGACCACTATTTGTAGAATCACTTTCATCAAATTCGTAAGTAAATCCTCGTAATAGTGTTAGAGTTGGTTGTCTTACTGAGTCTAAATTATAGAAGTTAGAACCATTTGCCGTTACAATAAAAATATCAGTTACAGGGTCTTCTGCGGATGTACCACTTGAACCACTTGAACCACTCGTTCCACTCGTTCCACTACTTCCACTCGAACCAGATGTTCCACTACTTCCACTTGAACCAGAAGTTCCACTCGTTCCACTCGTTCCACTACTTCCACTTGTTCCACTACTTCCACTTGTTCCACTCGTTCCACTACTTCCACTTGAACCAGATGTTCCACTCGTTCCACTACTTCCACTTGAACCAGAACTTCCACTAGAACCACTTGAACCAGAAGACCCACTAGTACCAGTTGTACCACTTGAACCACTCGTTCCCGAAGTTCCACTTGTTCCAGAAGTTCCATCAGAACCAGTTGTACCTGATGTTCCCGAAGTACCACTTGTTCCACTACTTCCACTAGAACCAGAAGAACCTCCACTACCAGTTGTACCTGCTGTACCAGATGTCCCACTTGCAATAGTTATACTTTGTTGCTCTAATGCACCAGTTGTTGGGTCATAAGATACAATTGTTGATGAACTACCTACTGGTAAAGTTTCTACAAATGCACCACCACTGATAATTAAGTCACCTAATATATTCAAACTACCAGTTAATTCTGCCGAACCAGAGAATGGGAATCCATCACCACTACCACCTCCACCACCATTTAATGCGAATGAAGCAGTTAGAGCAAACGATGAACTTAATACACTCATTGATGCAGTTTGGTCATTTCTTACATAATCTTCAGCAGATACTGCGTTTAGTGCGTATGAAGCAGATACTGCGTAAACTGAGTATGAAGAACTTTGAATACTATCCATTCCAAATGGACCATCTACATTAGATGAAGTTACATAAGATGCAGTTTCGGAAGACTCTCCTCCTCCACCACCTCCACCACCATTGAGTGCAAATGATGCAGTTACCGCATACGAAGCAGAAAGAACTGTCATCGATGCTGTTTGTGAATTTCTTATAAAGTTTGATAAATCTTGAATTGCTGCGATTGAAGCAGAATCTAAACCTACAACGTTTTGTGCTAAGTCTGATACTTCAGCACTTATTGCTCTTGATGCAGAAGGAACTATTCCTATTACATTGTCACCACTGATTGCTCCACTAATTTTTGAACCACCACTACCAACAACTACTTGTCCACTCGTTAAAGTACTAAACGTAATTTTTACTCTATTGTTATCTAATGATTCAATAGAAGCAGGTATTAGTTGTGCGTTAGAACCAGTTTCATAAACTTGTACAATTGGATAATCTAAATCAAAGTTATGTATAACAGTAACTTGAGTTACATTGTCAAATGGTACAGTTGTAGTTGGTGTTGATTCTGGTACAGGAACAAATTTGTTTTTTGCACTATCAAATATTAAAATTTCTCTATCTTCGGCATCACCTTCTCCCTCATAAGGGCCTTTAAGTGAACCACTAAATAAACCACCTTCAAATCTTGGAGCAAATATAGTATTTTCAACACTTAAATTACCACTAATAGATGCAGATGCGTTTACAACAAATCCAAAGTCAGGTGAAATTTCTGCAGTAAATGCCCCACTCTGAAGTAGGTTGGTTTCAAATGCTAGATTTGCAATATTAATGTTTCTAAGTCCACTACCATCTCCATAAATTACACTACCACTATCAACAATTAAGTCTCCATCTTGTACATTTAATCCCCCACTAACATTAAGTGATGCAGTAATGTCTACTTTATCAGCAGGTGTAAATATTTCTAAACCTTTGTCAGGTGATATAATTGCGAATGCAGAACCAGATGTGATTCTATCTAATTGTAAATCAGTTAAGGATTCTGCAGGAATGTTAAATAATTCAGAACCATCACCAGCAATACTGATGCTGATAATCTGACATTAACATTCATTTCATTAGGGTCAATGATTGCTTCTGCTGAACCTGATTTAATTCTATCTAATTCTAAGTCAGTTAACGATTCAGCAGGAATATTAAATAAACCACTACCATCACCCCTATAAAGAGATGCAGATACTGACCCACTAATATTAATAGAACCAGTAAATTCAGAACCACTATCTTCAGATTCTACTCTAAATCCAAATACAGGTGATACCGAAGCAGTTACCGAACCACTTGATATTTTTGGTGCTGCTGCTGCTTGAACATTTTGTAGATTTGAACCATCACCAAAATATGTTGTAGCAGTCATAGAACCACTGACAAGAACCGAACCACTAAATTCAGAGGTTACTGGATTTACTCCTTCACCCTCTACCCTAAAGAATCCATTAGGGTCAACTGATGCTGTTATTGAACCAGTAAAGATACGAGATGAATCAATTGCTAAGTTAGCAATATCAATATTTGTAAGTCCACTACCATCACCAGTATAGATACCCGTAATTTTTAGGTCTCCATCTACATCTATTGAACCAGTAAACTCAGAACCACTTACTTGAGATTCTACTCTAAATCCAAATTCTGGTGATACTGATGCAGTTACACCTCCACTTACAATCAATGGAGTATCTTGTGCTCTTTCTGCAATTACACCAGTTAGTTTAGAACCATCTCCTACAAATTCAGTTGCAAGTATTGAACCAGTTACATTTATTGAACCAGTCGTATCAACTGAACCTGTTATTTGTTGTAGTGATTCTGTTGTAGAACCAAATGTATTACTATTTGGTGCAGATAAAGTTTGTAATGTACTTATACCTTGTACATCTAAATTATTTTGTATTTCTAGGTTTGTGTCAATATTAACTGAACCAGTTATTTGTAGACTACCTATTATTCTAGAACCACTATCACCAGATTCAACTACAAATCCATCATCGGGTGTTACAGATGCAGTTACCGAACCAGATGCTATTCTAAATGCATCACCTGTAAATGCTGAACGAGGAATATCAAATAAATTTCTACCAGAACCACTAAAGTTACCACTAATTTCATTGGCAATTAATTTATCTGCCTTTAATGTTTTTTCAACTGTTACATTATCACTAATATCAACTCTACCATCAAATACAATATTTGCATTAGTCGGTTCTTCACTTAATACATTAATTTGACCACCCATTCCAGAGTGATTAATACAATAATAGTAAAGTGTTGTTGGTGTGTTAGAATCAACATCGATAATTACTCTTGAACCACTATCCCCAGCATCAATACTACCAGTATCCACACTACCAGTGTAAACATTACCACTATTGTGAGTACCATCCGATGTAATTGATAATCTTAAATCATGTGTAACATTATTACTACCCGTTTGCCAAAATGTATAAGTTGAACCAACTAAGAATTGTAATGTAGGTTGTCTTTCTGAATTAATAACATATTTGTTACTACCATCAAAATCTTGAACATCTACATTTAGACTTTTAATATCTTCGAATGGTTCAAATGATGCAGATACTAATAAAGAACCAGTAGTTTTAACATTTCCACCAACATTTAGTCCACCACTAATAGATGCAGTAGCATTCACTTCAAATCTGAAGTCAGGTGTTAATGATGCCGTTACCGAACCTGTTGCGATTGATGCTTGTAATGGAAAATCCTCTGCATTGTCTGAAATAGGGATATCAAATAAATCTCTACCACTACCACTAAATGCTCCACTAACTTCATTTACTACAATTTTATCTCCACTAATTGTATTTCCAAAAGAAATATTATCTTGAACATCTAAATCACCATTTAAGTCTAAATTACCTTGTATTAGTGTATTGTTATATAATTCTATTGAAGCACTTTGTACATATTCATCTACAACATAAATTGTTCCTGCCATTTCAGCATGATTCTCACAATTATAGTAGTATGTACCTTGTGCAGATGCAGAGAAGAAAATAGAACCACTCGTTCCACCATTGTTTGTAAATGGAAGTGCGTTACCAGTTCCCGTTCCTGCTGAGGTCTTTAAGTAAAAAGGATGTCCCGATGCTGATATTTCAAATTCGTATGCAAGATTTTTAACTAATACTAAATCTGGATTCAATCTACCATCGATTGAGTACGCAGTATTACCAACATTATATACAAAGAAATGAGTATCTAAAGAACCCGTAGGAACTATTTGATTTGAGGCAGATACTATAAAACTACCACTTACCCTTAAATCATCTTCAAATCTACCAAATTCATTTACAATAAATCCTTCATTAGGAGAAACCGATGCTGTTACTGAACCAGATGCAATTCTAAATGCATCTTCTGAAAGTGCAGATTGTGGAATATTAAATAATCCACTACCATCACCTCTGAATAAAGATGCCGAAATATAGTTTTGTGCGTCTATTGAACCACTAAATAAAGAACGAACCGAACCTTCCGATGATTTTACTTGAAATTCTCTATATTCAAATACAGAGGCACTTACCGAACCCGTTGCGATTCTTGGAGAATCATCAGATAGTGCTGCTTGTGGAATATTAAATAATCCTCGACCATCTCCACTAATTATACCATCAACATCTAGTGAATTTGTTACAAATACCGAACCTGTAAATTCTTGTCTATCACTTAAATCATTTCCAAATTGATTTGAACCCGAAGAATAAATTATTGTAGTTGCTACATAATTTGTATAAAGTTCATTAGAAACAATTGCTCCTGCTACTACTAAGTCACCATCAATTGATGCACTTGCGTTTACGGTAAATCCACTTGTTGGGTCAATTGAAGCAGAAAATGCTCCACTAATTATTCTATTTGAATCCAATGCATCTTCAGTTAGTGCATTTCTTGGAATATTGAATAATTTTTCACCAGAACCACTAAATGCAGAACCAGATTGTACTCTAACTTCACCAAAGAAAGTAGAACCACTATCAACCGAAGTTACTACAAAACCATCATCAGGTGATGTTGATGCAGTTACCGAACCACTAAATATTTTTGATGTATCTAAATCTGCTATGGCAGCAGCTGGTATGTTAAATAGTTTTTCACCAGAACCACTAAATGCAGAACCAGATTGTACTCTAACTTCACCAAAGAAAGTAGAACCACTATCTATTGACTCTACAACAAAACCATCGTTTGGTGAAACTGATGCGGTTACTGAACCACTTGTTATTTCGTTTGATTCTAATGCGTCATCTGTTAATGCAGTTCTTGGTATATTGAATAATTGTTCACCACTACCACTAAAGAACGAACCACTACTAATAGAAACTCCACCAAGTACATCAATAGAACCAGTAAATTGTGAACCACTATCTATTGACTCTACTTTGAAACCGTCTTCATTAGAAACGGATGCAGTTACATTACCTTGTTGTATTCTCGTTGATGCTACCACTTCTTCTGCAAAAGCAGATAAAGGTATATCAAATAAATCTCTACCACTACCACTAAAGAATGATGCAGAAACTGAACCACCTGCTGTTACATCAGTACCTACTGTTGCATTTCGAGACACAAAAATAGAACCACTAAATTCAGACCTTGTTCCTAATATACCTGTTCCAAAATCTTCTACTCTAAATCCTCTATTAGGGTCTACTGATGCTGTTATAGAACCTGATGCTATAAATGATGAAATTAGTGCATCTTGTGTAAGTGCAGTTCTTGGTATATTGAATAATTTAGCACCACTACCACTAAAGTCAGAACCAGAAGTTAATCTAAGTTCTCCAGTAAATGTAGAACCACTCACTTCTGATGTTACAATGAATCCATCATTTGGGTCAACTGATGCAGTTACCGAACCAGTTGTTAATATTTTTGCTTCTGCCGCAATTGCAGCATTTATTGCTTGTTGTGTTTCATCTGAAAGTGCTGCTAGAGGAATATCGAATAACTTTTCACCACTACCACTAAATGAACTACCACTTGCAACTCTAAGTTCACCAAAGAATGTTGAACCAGTTAATGAAGTTACTACGAATCCCTCATTTGGAGAAACCGATGCAGTTACCGAACCACTTACTATAAATGAAGATAATAAAGCATCTTCAGTAAGTGCTGAACGAGGTATGTTAAATAAATCCCTACCACTACCACTAAATACCGAACCACTTTGTAGTTTAACATCTCCAATAAAAAGTGAACCACTATCAACTGAAGTTACTACAAATCCAGTATCAGGTGAAACAGATGCGGTTACCGAACCAGATGTAATTTGATTTGTAATTAGAGCATCTTCAGTTAATGCTGAACGAGGAATATCAAAAAGTCCTTGACCACTACCACTAAATACCGATGCCGATACTCCACTTTCTACAAACAACGAAGAACTAAACTCTGCTCTATCAGTACCTTCTAATCTAAATCCAAACTCTGGACTAACTGATGCGGTTACTGAACCACTTGCTATGAAAGATGATAATAGTGCATCTTCTGTTAATGCACTTCTTGGAATATCAAATAAGTCTCTACCACTACCACTAAATACAGAACCACTATCTAATTTTACATCACCAAAGAAAAGTGAACCACTTTCAATAGAAGTAACTCTAAATTGATTGTCTGCTGTCGATGCTGTAATTGCTCCACTTGCGATTAAAGAAGCATCTTCTGAAAGTGCTGATTGTGGAATATCAAATAAATCCCTACCACTACCACTAAAGAATGATGCAGAAATTGCATTTACTTCTATATCATTTGTAACAAATACTGAACCAGTTACATTTGCATCACCTCTAAGACCATATGAACCAGAAATGGATACTGAACCTGTAAATTCTTGTAAATCAGTTACATCGTTTCCAAATCGATTTGAACCAGAAGAGAATACGATTGATGATGAAATAATTTCAACAAGTATCTCTCTTGCTACAATTCTATTATCTACTAATAAATCACCAGTAATTCTAACATCACCATTAACATCCATATCTCCATCAAACGATGATGATACGTTTACTAAAAACCCAGTATTTGGTGCGATTGATGCAGATGCAGAACCACTTCTTAATAATGAGGTATCGGGTAAATTATTTAATTCAGAACCATCTCCTGCGAATGAACCACTAAAAGAACCCGTTAATTCTTCTAATTGGATTTTAGTTACGAAAAGTCTATTACCATCTGCGTCAGATGCTACAAGTGCAATAGAACCAGATGACAGACTCCCACTAATAGGTACACCTAAATTAGGTTCTACCTCCGCAAGTTCTAAAAACTCGTATCTGTCAACCGAAACATCACTCGGTTTAACTACTCTAACTTTTCCACTTAATAATTGACTCATCTACCCTAGTATATAATAGTAAATATTACTCATTTGCACTTTCAAGTATAGAAAGTATAACTTTTAAGTCTGTTGACCCAGAAACTACCAACGAGAACTCCTCTTCCATAACCAACTTACCTGCGGTAATTGGTGAAAATGAGTCTCCCCTTCGTATCGGAAAGTCTTTAACTAATTCTATTTTTTCTTGTGGTGCTCTCACTGGTAAGAAGTTTGTATTTGCAATTACTTCTAGCAAATCTTCTATAATAGCAGGAGAACCAGATTCTGCGGTTAGTGTTGTATCAAAAGACTGAGTAAATGTTGTCTGATATAATCTATCTACTTCAATAGAACCCGTAACCGATTCGTTATTTAATATTTGTTTTGATAAAGTATTTACATAATTTATCGTGTTATATGATGCTGTTACTTGTAACAATTCTGTATCTAATCTAACACCATTTTTATCGTAATATGATAATGCTTCTTTTTGAGTTTTTAATGTACCACCATTTTCAATATCAAATCTTACTGCAGTTAATGTCTCATCTACATATGTCTCATATTTTGATGAAGTAAATGCAAATGGAATATCTTCTAAATTATTTAAGAAGTTTGCATAAGCCGCTGATTCTTTTTTTAAGAAAGTTCTGTTTATCTCAAGTAATTGTGATGAACTAATAAAACTACCAGTATTTTCAATATTTTGAATTTGTGGTACTGGTATTTCTCTGTTCGAATCTAATTTAATTGTAACGTTATTATTTTCAGCTACATTTTGATTAGTAATTTGTGCTGAAAGTAAAATGGTAGAAACCCCTGAAGGAGTAGTATATACTATATCTTCCTCCCCAGTTAATGAAGTTACTACTGATTTGAATGCGTTAAGTGGTACAAATACATCTGCCATATCTTTTTATTTTTAGTCTTGTAGTGCAAGTGAGAATGGTGTTACTAACGAGAACAATGAACGAGAGAATGTTCGACCTTGTAAAGTACCTGTTGCTTGATTAATTACAAGACCAGCACCAATTCTAAAGTCACCAAGTTCATTACCCGAAGTAAAGAATACTCTACCTCCACCGATTTCGGTTATTTCTTTGTCTGGGTCTGGTATACCTGCACCACCTTGGTTAGGAGGTAATGCTTTATAAGTTACACCAGCACCTGAGTATGAGAAATCATGTCCAGTAGTAATTATCAAGGAACCAAAGTTTTCTAATGGAGAGTTCCTAACAATTCTCTGGAATTGAGTTCTCAAAAATCTATTAGCATCCGCAGTTTCATATTTTTGCTCGTTTACTACTGCGGAAGCATCACCATACACACCATTGTAGTATGATTTTGCTGCTTCGATACTTCTTTCATTTCCACCATAGAATAAATCGGTTGCGATAGCATCTAAGATGAAACCAGTATCTCTATAACATTTTTCTTCATTATAAACAAAGTTAGGGAATGCTCCATTTGTATACGAAATTGCCTTACCTTGTAATATTTTTTTACTTGACTTTAATAAGTCAACTGATACTCTTGTATTGAATGGTGGTCTTGTTAATTGATTTTTAAGAATCACATTTTCAGAAAGACCTTTTGCAAAGTCAATACCATCAATTGTTTGAGGTTTTTGTTCAGTTATTGCGACTGAAGGTATGTAATAGTAGAATCTACCTGCTTGTAAACTTCTCTCATTACCACCATAAACCATATCAGTTCTAACTGCGTCAATTATATATCCAACATCTCTAAAACATTTTGATTGATTATATTCAAACTCACTCCATGATGAAGATAAGAATGTAATAACTTCTGTTTGAATTAGATTTTTATTACCAATCAATAATTCAGCACCAACAAGTGTTGCGTTTGAAGGTGTTGTAAACTCAACATTTTGAATTACCTTTTGTGATAATCCTTTTGCATATCTAACTCCATCAATTGTTGGGTCTAGTTGATTTTCTTCAGAAGGAACTCCACTATTAGTTGCTCTTGATGGATATCTCCAATAGTAACTACCTGCGGTTACACTTCTTTCATTACCACCATAGAATAAATCAGTAGCAGTAGCATCAATTAAATGACCAACATCTCTTTTACACTTGTCTTCATCGTAGTAAACACCACTCCAAGAAGATGATACAAAAGCAATAACTTCGTTTTGAATAAACTCTTTATTATCTCTTAATAAATTCCAAGATGCCGATACCTCGTTAGAAGCAGTTACAAATTCAATATTTTGAACTAACTTTTGTGATATACCACTTGCGTATTTAATACCATCAGTTGTTTGGTTTACTTGAGTAGTTGTTGCCTCTGATGGGTATAAATAGTAGTATTCTCCTCCAGTCCTACTTCTTTCGTTACCACCATATAAGAAATCAGTCGCAACTGCGTCTACAATATATCCAGTATCTCTACTACAACTTGCTTCATTGTACTCGAATCCACTCCAAGAAGAAGAAATATATGCTATAACCTCATTTTGAATAAATTCTCTATTTTCTAATAAAGTTTTGTTTCCTGCAATTCTTTCGTTTGATACAGTTACAAATATATTATTTTGAACTAAGTTTTCCATCAAGTCACCAGCATACTCAATACCTGTTGTTGTTGGGTCAACTTGTGCGTTTGTTGCAGATGATGGATACTTGTAGTAGAAGTTTCCTGCATTAATACTTCTCTCATTTCCACCATAAAGAACATCAGTTGAAACTGCATCAATTATATGAGTTATATCTCTCTTACATTTTTCTTCGTTATAATCAAACGAACTCCAAGAAGATGATAAGTAAGAAATAGATTCACTTTGAATAAATTCTCTATTTTCTCTTATTAAGTTATAAGAAGATGATACTTCTAAAGATGCCGTAACGAACTCCGTGTTCTGAATTAAGTTTTGTGTAATTCTACTTGCGTAGAATATTCCATCTAATGTTTGATTTATTTGTGAACCTGTACCATTTGCTTCTGATGGGAATTCGTAATAGAATTTACCATTTACAATTGATGCAGAATAACTATTATAAACTAAGTCTTCTGCTGCTCCACTAATAATAAATCCAACATCTCGTTTACATTTCTCCTCATTGTACGATGATGTACTCCAAGAAGATGATAAGTAAGCAATTGTTTCATCTTTGATAAAGTCAATATTTTCCTTGATAATCTCGTAAGCAGCGAGAGTAGATGGGTCAGTAGAACGTACTCCATATAAACTTGCAGTTTCATATGAACCCGTTCCATTTGCGATTATCGTAGTGACTAAATCAATTGAAGATGAAACAAATGCTATATTTTCTAAACTACCACTTAACGAACCAGTAAACTGATTGTGTGTAAAGAACTTAATATTAGAATTTGTATTAAGTGTTCTTTGTGGTATTTCTAGTGTTTCTTTATTTGCTATTTTTTCTATTAAATCTTTTATGTAAACAATACCATCAACTGTTGAATCTAGTTGATAACTAATTGCTTTAGATGGGAATCTATAATAGAATTCACCAGCAGTAATACTTCTTTGATTACCACCCCATCTTAAATCAGTTGCGATTGCGTCTACAATGAATCCAGTATCTCTACTACAACTTTGTTCGTTGTAGACTAAGTTAGGATATTTAGCATTTATAAATGAAACTGTTTCATTTTGAATAAATTCTCTATTTTCTCTAATTGAATCATAAGTGTATTCAACTTCATTACTTGATGTTACAAAAGTAGAACCACTTACAATTTCACCAACTAAACCTTTAATATAATTTATTGCAGTTACAGTTGGGTCTTTTTGTTGGTTTTCACTTGGTATACCACCAACGATTGCTGCTGATGGGTATTTGTAGTAATATTCTGCCGCAATAATACTTCTCTGATTTCCACCATAAAGAAGGTCAGTTGCAATAGCATCAACAATATGTCCAGTGTCTCTTCTACATTTTGATTCTGAGTAATAGAAATCACTCCAAGATGAGGATACAAATGCGATTGTTTCCTCTTTAATGAAATCTCTATTGTTACTCAATAATTCAAATGACGCAGAAACATTTTGTGAAGCAGTTACATAAGTTCTACCTCTAACAATATTTTGTGCCATATTACCTGCGTAGATAATACCATCAAGTGTTTGTTGTAATTGAGAACCAGTTGCTTGAGATGGATATTCATAGTAATATACTCCATTAACAAGTGACGCAGAATTTGCGTTCCAAATTAAATCTTCGGCTGCTCCATTGATAATAAAACCAAGGTCTCTTCTACATTTTGTTTCATTATAATCAAATTCACCCCAAGATGAAGAAAGGAATGCTATTGTTTCATCTTGAATAAATGAAATATTATTTTTTAATAAATCATATGCATTGACACTTTTTGGAGCATCAATTGTTTCAGTATATTCAACAAGATTTGGTAATGAACTTGTTCCATTATTTAGTATATCAACAATAAGTCCAAATGATGAAGAAATTATTTTTTCTTGAACTCTATCACCACTACTTCCAATTGTTTGACTAGTATTAGTGTATTTAATTAAATTATTAATATCACTATTTGTTTTAACTAAACTTGGTAAAGAACCTGTACCATTTTGGACTACATTTTCTATAACACTTCCTCTTTCTTTAACTAAATCAATTTCAGTTAATGAACCACTATATATTCCAATAAATTGTTCTACATTTCCAACCTTTATATTGTTAGATGTATTTGAAATTTGAATAGGTAGTGAACCAGTACCATTTTCTATGATATCATTTATAATTTTAACAGAAGAACTTACAATTTCCAATTCATTATCAATTGAGTAATCACTCAATGGGGTTACAACATATCCAGATGCCCCAGCAATTGTTGGGTCACCTAAATCACCATCTTGGAATATACTTCTAATTGTTGTCAATGATGGTTTACTAATTACAGGTGAAATGTATGTGTTGTGGAACGCATAACCTAATGGGTTATTTACCAAAATTCCAGATTGT
>Ga0102963_1000691_pt1 | contig 14542 bp, 4 predicted proteins | sample SalPon2_C_H2O_MG_2_FD_84522 | JGI IMG/M metagenome (GOLD analysis project Ga0102963, IMG submission 84522) | Salt pond water microbial communities from South San Francisco under conditions of wetland restoration - Salt Pond MetaG SF2_C_H2O_MG | ecosystem: Environmental > Aquatic > Non-marine... | reverse complement strand
GTAATGAATATGTTCCTACAATTATGTGTTGTATCATGGGTCATATATTCATTATTTGACCAAAAAACATATATCGAAAGTGAAGTACCAACGGGTGTCGTAAGCTCATGGGGTTTAGGTGGCACGGAATATACCGATAAACAGGTAAGTATATACAATGGAGAACAATCTTTTTGTAATAACCTTGGTTCGTACGCATTTAACTATTCCGCAGATTGGTATTACAAAGTACCTATCTGTGTATATTCTGCAGCAGAAGAATTGATTTCAAAGTTACCAACTGGTAACGTCATGTTTTTCACCACACATATCACACAAACACTCAAACAGAGATATACTACACCAGAAACAGGGTGTCTAAAAGAACCCAATGGTATAGAGGAATGTGTAGAAGAAATGGGTCAGTGTATACACTCTACGTCAGCCAACTTCCTATCAACGGGTATAGAGGATAGTATTTTTGCGTTCAACCACTATTACGACTCTTCTGTAGAATCGGGTCCCAAACCGGTAACGTATATCCGAAAACCAGGTTCAGATGAAAATTTGTATACGTTCGAAGAAGGTAGTTCTATACGTTTAAAAATGTCTGAATGGTTAGATATAGCGGGTATTGATCTCGATAAACCATTAAATGAACAAGTATCTGAAGGTGTGGCGACACAAGTATCAGGGTTTAACGGGGCTGGACAGGATATTGATAATTACCCATATGTAAGAACAAGTGGTGTAAGATTAAATATTAAAATTAAATATCATAATTATGAATTACACGCGGATAAGACAAATATCGGTAAAAAGGATATATATGCCATAGTTAACGTTGAACCAAAATTGGGGTGGTTTTCAAAAGGTGATGAAATATACTATAAACAGTTACCAAATGTCACAATATTTGACATAAACAACCCTATTAATTTAACAACGGGACAACCAAATGGTATATATACAGACTTCTACAGGTATGGTATTTTAATCGATATTCAACAGAGTGGTTTGGTAGGTGAAGTCAATTACGTATTTGTTCTACTCCAATTGACTTCAGGTTTGGTTCTTTTGGGTGTCGCTTCATCAGTTGTCGGGTTTGTTGCTAAATACTTGATGAAAGAAAAGTCACCGATATACAAAAGTATTATACAAGAAGAGTTTGACGTTGCTAAGGAAGCTGCACAGTATGCTGCTCAAGCATGTGTTGCATCAAAAGTATTCAAAGAGGCCGATGAAAGTGGGGAAGGTGATTTGGACTTCGAAGAACTTAGAAAACTTGTTAAGGATTGTTTCTCCAAAACATATTTGAGTAAATCTGATTCGGATAGTATAAACAGTGATGAAAGTAAGGAGACATTCACAGAAAATGATATAACAGCGATGACATTCTATCTCATGAGAGCTGCCGACGAAAAACTAGATGAAAGAATATTAACGAAAAGTGAAAAAACTACGAAGGAATTAAAAGATTCCAAAATCTCATTACACCAATGGCAGGAATTGTGTGTAGCAGGTGTTTTGGAACGTAAAAAAATGCAATCTATCATTAATTTGAACCCATTTGTACAAGGTGTTAAAACAAAAATTTAAGAAAAAAGTAAAAATTAATTTTATTAAAATATAACTGTTTAAAAAACTATAATTTTTTAAAGAGGTATCGATTTAAATTTTATAAAATATATAATGTATTCATCGTTTAAATAATATCATCGTCTTCATCTGCCATATCAGCCCAAGACTTTTTTTCGGGTTTAACACTTGTAGTAGTGTGTGTATTTGAGGTAAGATTACTTTCATGTTCCTCTTCCTCTATAGCAATCCTTAAGCGTTCCTCTAATGTTTTACCATCAACGACTGTTCCCGTAAATTCGTGGTCAGGTAAAGTTGGATCAAATATATCACCGTGAGATTCACACAAAGAACATGGTTGTGTAGGTTTTTCACCCGGTTCGTGGTTATGCATAGGTGGGGGATCTTTAGTTTTTTTAAGACTCGGTTTTTTCCCTCTTTTCCCCCCTTTTTTAACATTGGAATGTTCTTTTGTATCTTTCACAATATCCACACTTTCAACGACTTCACTTTCAACAGGTTTATTTAAATCGTTTTTGTTTTGCATTCTTTTATGCATCACACACACGGTTTCACCACCGTAAACAAATCGTGTACACTGTGTACCTTTAGTTGTCATACACGAACATTGAACCCGTGTAGAATCGTCCCTGGATTTCTTCGAAACACGCTTGGTAGGTTCGTATTTTTCAAGTTTATCTTTCATACTGTCAAGCAATATATTAGTCTTGGTATATTCTTCTTTCAAAACATTAACTTCATTCGTTAAAAGAGTAATCATTTTTGCCGATTCAGAGTCTCTTCGTTCAGATTCCTCCATAAATTTTAAAAGCATTTGCTTTAATTCATTTGTATTTTTACCAACATATTCCATCAAGACGTTGTTATCACGAATGACGTCAATATTTTTATTAGTAGATACAGTAGTCATTTTATTATAATAATTGTTTTTTACTTTATATATTTTCAACTTGGGTTTTCTTTAAGTGCTAATTTGTGCAATCAGCGGCTCTACCAGTAATTTCATCTTTAGAAAGTTTAAAATCAAGGGAATCGTTTGTACACTTATCATCGATTAAAGTATAATTTTGAATTTTTAATTTTTTATTATTATCCTTAAAATCAACCATCATGAATTTGTTATTATTATTTTCACCCGTTTGTCTAAATCGAATATGATCATTGTCTTTACCAACAACAGTTGAAAATTTATAGTTATCATCAGTGGCATCATTTGTTTTATCAATTATTATTTTACCAGCAGTACCGATCTTAAGAAAATGTTTATCAACATCATTGTCCAACTTCACTCTTAAGCGAACAACATTATTATTCGCACTTTCACCTTCGGGTAATATAACAATTTTACCAGATTTAGCATTATTAGAAATATGTTTAATCATATTTTCTTTAATTCCGACGCTATACAGGTAGTACTCGTTATCAGTTATAGTCGCAGATATAGTTGCAGAACCAGCTGTAGGTTTGTAAATATACGTCTTAGCAGATAATAAATCTTTTGTTGCAGAAAGATCATCGACAGTAACTTCATACGTTTGTACATCATCGGGTGTTAATCTAACTTCATTCCCGTCCTTGTCAATATAGTAAACGTGAATCATGTTTGTACCAACGGCACTAAACTTTTTATCGTCGGGTATATCCTGTGCTTCGGTAGCACCAGTGACTAGTTTTTGTTTATTCGCGGTAAATGTATGACTAAGACCAGAAAAATATTGTGTAAAATATTTAATAGGATCAGTGGTTTTCTTTATTACTTCTGTCATTCTTACCTTGTTTATAGTTTTAGTATTATCATCTGGATCAGTTTCTTTCTGTTCCCATTTAACTCTAATTTCTTCAACGTTGTCAAAACCACCGCCGTTATTCCATGTTAAACCCAATTGAATATTCTTTGAAAGTTCCTTATCGTCAAATTCACCTTCATCTGCGTACCCCTCACTCGCTCGAATAATATACGATGAAGTCTTTTCAGTCGTATTATCAGATTTATCCGGGTTTTGAGTAGCCTGTAAATTACCAACCTCAATGGTTGGTCCGACTGTACCCTTCCTCTTATCATCGGTAGGTGTAGATGAATCACTTCCCCTTTTTCTCATAATCAAAAATAGAATAACAAGAATAACAAGAAGTGCAACGGCACCGTAAATATATTTGTTTTCCATGTTTATTTATATTATACATTTTTATTTTTATTCCAAACATGTTTACCTCGATTAAAAGTAAAAATGTGTGAATTATTAATTTAAACTACACTTGGTAAATGTTTCTGAACTTACATCTTCGGATAACAAAATATCCATGGATTGGTAATTACATTTATATTCAAGACCTGTCATATTTACAATATTTTCAACCACTAATTTGTGATTACTCGATACCGAATCTCGCATATCGTACATAAGGAATTCTTCACCTTCATCATTCGTACCCGTAGGGCTAAGACGTATATAATCAGGTTTTGAACCCTCTAGTAATTCCCATACTATAGATTTAGTACTATCTTCCAAAAGACCAACTTCGCGTGGTAAAGTAACATCAGTACCCGTGTATGCAAAAAATTTATCATTACCACTATCACCGCCTTTTATCTTAATTTTAAATTTGGAATTATCACCACCTTGAGTAGCAGGTATAATCGTAACCCTTGTATCATCACCAAGTCCTGTAACCAAATCTTCAATTTTACCGGCACCATCAAAAAACATATAGTACCCTTTATTCAAAAATTCACTCGTAATTTCAGCTTTTTTATCGTCATCTTTAGAAAGTGTTGGTTCTAACAAAGTGACTTTCTTTTCTTGTAACCCAAGTGTTTCTGCCAGCTCTTCTTCAGTAACTGGTATCGCAGCTATATTTTTAGGTGTTAATTCCATCTCAACACCCGTAAGTTTTTGTTTATAAAAAAGTCTGACTTTATTGTCACCAACTGCATTAATACCTTCACTATCTATACCGCTAAAAACAATCTTACTGACTGCGTTCTTTTTAAACATTTTTGGTTCGTCGGTTTTTTTAATAGTCTTTTCCTGTTTTTTCTCACCTCCTATGTATCGACGAGCAATTATTTCATCCAAGTCTAAACCGTCTTCTGTATTTTCAAATTTTATACCAACATCAACGTTTTTAGATAAGGCTGTATAATCATCAACATTAACAGCGCCTGATCGCCCTGAAGCTTCGGCGGGATTATAAGTTTCTATAAGATTCATAGGTGTTATTTCAGCTGTAAATTCACCACGGTTTTTATAAAAATATGCACCCGCAATCACAAGCGCAAATAAAAAACAGCACATTATAAGAATCAAAACCATCTTTTTCTATTATTACTATTTATTTTTATTTTAAAATTATTTATCTTACTGACCACCTCGAACTCGGCTTGGAGGCTGTGAAGGAGGAGGAGGTGGGCTACCCACCGTATCTACCACCTCTGCCACCACCGTATCCACCACCTCTGCCACCACCGTATCCACCGCCTCTGCCACCGCCTCTGCCACCACTACTTTGATACTGAGGTTGCTTAACTTCTAACGAGTTTGTGCTTGTCGATATTATGTCATCTTCATAAATTAGTTTAATAACATATTTATATGTTGCGTACGAAGATTCTTGGTATGATAATGTAATTGAAGTATCTCCTACGTTTAATTTTTTTGTTTTTAAAACAGTCCCATCTTCGCGTTCAATTTGTAACGTATACGATTCGTGTGCGTTCATAATATCTGTAAATTTAATGGTAACACTTTTATCTATAGCAGATAGTTCTTGATTAAATGTTGGTACAGGTGGCGGACCTGGCATCACGTTTTCGCATGAATCTGAACCACTACTAAAAGCATTTATGGTCATATATTCAACTTCATCATCAATTGCACCTACACGTTCATTGTTTTTTAAGATATTACTTTTTCCTGTAGACTCCCAAGGACCAAACTTGTTTGCAAATTCTGTTTTATTATCTTTATCAACAAATCTCACCATCGAATTACACAATTTTCGACCCGCTATAAGATCTTCATTTGAATCATTATCGTGACTATAAACCATAACACGACCAGTGTTTTCTTTTCTATTATAAAATGGCGTGTATCCAGGTACCCCAACCGCTATCTGATTACCCGCGCTATCTACATCCACAGATGTACCGAATCTAGATTTTGTTTCTAAAGATTCAGCTTGTCCAAGTACATCTTGATACTCTTGAACCAGTGCCCACACACCCGTAGACGGATCACGCGTATACGACGAGACTGAACCCGTATTACTTTTTCCAGCCGAATTTTTACCATCATTAACTCCTTCCTTAGAGTATGTTACTTCGTATGGTGCACCAACAGCCAATTTATTATTATCAATAGAAACCGAACTACCAAACCTCATATTTCTAGGATCGTTCCATCCAGAATAATTTCTATGATACTGTCTCTTTATGCTAACATAATCTTCATCGTTATATTTAACACCGTTTTTATCTAGGTACGTTTGATCAAAACTGTACAATGCCCCGCTAGAAGTTTGACGTTTCCCATTCACAAATTCTGAATGAGGTAAATCAAACCCATTGCCATTAGTATTTGGCAAAATAATACTTTGTGCCCATTTACCTGGTTGATCTTTTAATTTATCATAAATATATACAGACCCTATTTCTTCTAGCTTATCATATTCTGTATTAAACAAACTAGTGGTTCTGCCTTTTTTATATAGTGTTTTACCCGGAGCACCTATAGCCATTACGTTATTACTAAGAGATACACTTTCACCAAAATTATCGCCTTCTTCGAGAGAAATACTCATTTCATCATAATCCCCTTCTATGATATCGTTTTCTCCGGGTACTATCTTTTTTCCATCACCCCAATCGTAATAATCACTTGGGTTCATGGTATAAATATAAGCCGCACCTTTACCCCCATCTGCAAGTGGAGCACCTACAAGTAATTTACCTTCCGACATGGAAACAGAGGCACCAAAGTTAGCCTTTTTTGGACCGTATAGTGTTTTTACAAAAACAAAATTTTTCCCCGTTCGACTTTTTCTATATATATGAACCATATCATTTCTCCAAACACTGTAATAGGGTTGACCTACTACTGCAAAAACAGATCCGGACTTAAAAACACAAATTGAAACACTCGTACCAAAACTTTCCATCTCATTTTGTGCTCGATCTTCAGGTATATGCACGTCCCCCAAAAACTCAATTTTATTATTAATAACACGAAGAAAACCAACAGAACCTTTTGGGAACCACATCGTTAAATTGTATTTATTCCTCATAACAATTTGGTCATAAAAGGTCATTTTTTTATCATTATCTGGAGTTTTTGTGTAATCATAGATCTTATCTAATACATTTTTTTGATAACCAAGAATAATCTCATTTTGTTTTTCTTCCGGTAAATATTCTATACTATAACGATGTTCACCGTTTACGTCTTCGATAAATCGTTCTTCTCCTTCTTTATCATAATTTATTATAAAATTACCCCTTTTTCTTAATCTAATACCGTTTGAACTTGTATGACCCTGAATAGTTCTGTAACTTGATGGTTTTGAACCAGACCATGGTAATTTTTCTAATCTCATTTTCCAGGTTTCCCCGCGTCGCTCTTCCGTTGTAAAATACGTTCTATTTTCATCTATATACTCGTATTCTCCATCGAAATATCTAACTCCATCTCTATCTGCGTAAATTTTTCTACCGTTCTCAGCTATAAATCCATAATAATCGTTTTTAAGCTTTTCTCTAGAATTTTTACCCCATGCATCGTCATTTTCATCAACATTATTAACATAATCGGTCCATTTTTCTTGTTCTTTATCAGAATCGGTATACTCTGTTTTATATTTTTTTGGACTTTTAAGTAACGATTTAGTGATACCGTCTACATTTTCAGTAGCCCAGATTATTATACCTTCAGAATCTTTTTGAAAACTACTTATATGCCACCCCCCGTTGGGCAAGAGTCTATTTTCTTCATCACCAACAGATGTTATCGCTATGTAACCCTTATCAACAGAAACAGCTGAACCCGTTTTATCGCGACTGTTACCACCTCTAACTATACCGATATTGTACCACTCACCGTCTTCGCTGTCTCTTTTCATAATAAAAGCAGCACCGGAGTCCGGGTACTCGTAAATTTCTGTTGTGGTAAGTACATCTTTACGTTTACCATCTTCATCAAATTCTATAATATTAGTTGTACCGTCTTTTACCTTTACAGACATTTTCTTACCTTTACCCGTATTTGGTGCACCAATAACCATTATATTATCACTTATAGATACCGAACTTCCATACTGACCACGTCTAAAAGCTTCGTGCGCTTTTTTACCATCTTTCTTATCAACTGGTCTTACCGGATTATCACCGATATCGTTAACGGGATATAGGGTTTCGATAGGTTTTCTTTCTGGTAAGGATGAAGATGGGGATGAACCCAATTCAAAGGAACGGTCATCATTTTTTATACTTGATAATTTTACCGATTCCGAAAAATAATCTGGTGTTGTTGGTAGTGCTGCTGCATTAGCCGGTGGTGGTGGTGCTACGTAAGTTGGTCTTCTATATCCTGGTTCACCTACATTAAATGGGAGTATTTGCCAAAAATTTAGGGCAGCTCCAAGGCGCCCATTAACACTGTTCCACATGTTTGAGTGATCGTCTCTTGCGTCAGATCCCGCGTTTCCCGGTAGACCGCCGCTTATGCGATTATTATTAGTAAATGTAATAAAGTTATTCCTTTTATATATTTCTTTAGTCGTATTATCACTTTGTAAAGTTTCCTTAACTGTTAAATTCATATGATGCCTTGCATCTCTAACAACAATTATAATACCCTTACCAATTTTCGCATCCGAATAAATTGAAAATATGGGTTCAGTTTTAAGAACATCGTCCCATTTGAAATAGTGATAACCATTGTAACTATAAACTTTCGAATTACCTCTAATGTATGGGTACTTACCATCTGTTCTAAAATTGCTGTGACTTGGGATATTAGTTTTATTATAATTAAGATACATATCCCCGTTTTCTGCTCTTACCATTAAAGCCTGATAAGAGTCATCTTCTGTATATCTAGGAACATCCTCTTTATCTGGTAAACTATACTCTTTATCACTTAGTTCCATATTTCCAGTCGTTTCGTTATAAATCGGTATTTTTATGGGAGCATCAACTTCTGGTAGATTTCTATGATTATATTCTTCTCGAACGTGCCCATATTCAAGATTTTCAGGATTATGGTCACTATATTGCAAATAATATAAGTATTTAATGGTAAAAGCGTTTTTTGTATTTGATGGAAATACACCCTCAAAATTATCATTGACATATATATCGTATCTATATTTAGCACCCGATTCACTTTCATAATTTTTAACAGTAGTTGTAATAATTTTAGAACCATTAACAAAATGAGAGTAAAATACACCATCGTCAATTAATATTTGATCACCCACGTTACCAGTCTGAAATCTACTTGAATTTTCTAAATTTTTTTCCGCTAGGGGTGCAATAATGGCTAAGAATCCATGATCACCGACCGACAAACTACTCAAATCAATAATTAATTCTATTTCCTTCTCCGTTTGTTTTTCTATTTTTAACACGGATTGAATTTTATATTTTAACTTGTTCACGGGTGTATTATATCTTATACTCGAAAGTGTACGTGTATTCGCAAAAGATAAATTTAATTCGTTAGCAGTATAATCGTCTTTCATATCACAAATAATTACGGAATAATTATCGGAATTATCTGGGTTTTCAATAGTTGTATTTAATTTAAGCTTATTATTAACATTATCCCATGTCCAAGTACTGGAATCATCTTTAAACGTAGGCGATTTACCATATATTTTTTCTGTTTTTAATACATCAGCATTTAAATTTTTTGTTTTGTAATAATCCGATAATAAAGTAATTTCATCGGATGTTAAGGTTACATCAAAATACGCGAAAGATGAAATAAGCCCACCTTTACATGGTTGAATTGTAGTAATTTTTTCTGGTATACCGGGATAAAAAATTGTAGGTTGTGTATCATCTTCTTTATTTAGAGTATCATCAATAAGTTGCGTTTCCTGTTCTTCAAATAAAGGACTACCGTTTGAAACAGTCTTATCGCTTATAAGTTTAACTTTAGTTACATATTCCGGATACCGAATATAAGTATTTCCCCAATCACCTGTACTAGGAATGTACACTTCTCGAGTAAATTCTCGAGTTCTATCGCGATCAATATCACCAGTGCCATCATCGGTGCCATAAGACTTTTGTTCTCCAATAATTACTTTTTGTGTAATTATCAAAATGTGCCATTCACTTTTCGAGACAACAAGTCCCGTGTTTTTTCCACTAATTATTAGTTTACCATCCACTATTCCTATAGTACCTTCTAATCGATTTTCTTTAAAAGATCTGCAAAGAGTGGCGCCGCAACTGATGGGCGTATCTCCAGCGTTCAATAAGCGAGATGGATAATCAAGGTTTCCAAAATCACCAGTCAATAATCTTTCTATTTCTACACTGGGTGTAGTTGAAAAAACTAAAACCATGGAACGATCCTTACCTTCATTAACAAGTTTAAGTGGAAAATTAATACTACCAGATATACCAGCTTTTGTTCCCGCCGCATTATTTACGATTTTTAGTTTATTTTCGTCGGCAATAATCTTAGATTTCGAACCTTGATTTCTATATTCAAAATTTGTTTCTTTTATAGTAGGTGGTACGTGTATGTAAAATGTAGGTGCTTGTTCTATACCCATAGGTAAATCCATACCTTCAACAATTTTTCCGTATTTAGCAAGGTAATCAGCTTCAGTTTTATCAGTTGCTGCTTTTTCTTTAATTTTAGTATTATACGCTTTCGGATCACACGAACCATTCACAAACCCGTTTATAGAGAGTAAAATTTTTTTAGCATTTTCAATTTTAGTCTTCTCATCATCAGTTTTTGCACCTGTCATTTTGTTATTAACTGCTGGTGATACTTTTCTAATATCATAAGATCTTGGTAAACCTAATAAATCTTGTGCTTCGTATATTTTATCCATGGTTATAGTCGTATCAATATTATTTATATCAAATTTCACAAAACGTACGCCTTCAATAATATCCTTAGTTTCAGAAACATTACACACAGGTTTACCTTTATTACCTTGTGTAGAATCTATAACTGTATTAGACTCCTTAATTGGGTAATCTTCGTCATCGCATGTAATATCACTGCTAGTATTATGATACTTACTTCTTCTGTCAAAAAATGATTCCGCATCGTTTCTGCAATAATACATAGATTTCGACTCATTACCAACTTTACAATATTCTTCATTTTCATCGGTTGGATCTTTACCAATTATGTTAAAATCAGTTTGTGTTGTGTATTGGGTATAACTTAAACGTTTCACCTCCCCTCTCTTCTCGGTATATAATTTAAAAGAAGCCTTGTCTGGTTTTGACACAGCCGAACACGTTATAGTTTTGTCTTCGCCAATAATACACCATTTTAGTGCATCACTATCAATTGTTTGACCCATGACCGTTTGTAACTGAAAATCACCGGTTTTACCACGTTTTTCTGATGTATTTCTATAACTTAAATAAAATAAAGTCGAACAACTAATACTTATACCCGGAATATAGTTAGTGGAATACCAATCTTTACCCGCCGTTTTTACTTTATTATCTTCATCGACGTAATAATAGTAATCGTCACTCACATAACTACCATAATAATTACTCTTTAAAAAACCACCTTTTATCTGATACCATCCTTCATCGGGTAAGTTATCAGCCCCTTTGGGAGGCCATTGTATTTCAGGTCCTTCGACCTTTGTAATTTGAGACTTTTTTAAAGAAATTTCATCTTTATTTACCGTAAACTCTTTGTACCCAACTTCATTATTAACTCCTTTCGTGTTGTAATATAATGTTAATTTTACGTTTCCACTTGAAATCTTATAATCAAATAACGTATCTTTTAAAAAATTTACGGATACGTTAGTATAATTCGTTAATATAGATGGATCCGTATACTCTTTTGTGATTGTTCGTTTACCACCGTCTTCTAAACTTGGAAATTCACCAACAAGTATCCATTTAGTAACACCATCAACCTTACCGTTACGCCATGAAAAGTCTATAGAGTCTATAGTATAATTTTCATGTTTTTTATAGTAAAGGTAAATTAATACAATTAATATAATACATAAAATGATAATTAGATTATTACCATTAATCATTTTATATATTACGAGATTTAAATATACTTAATATTAGCCTGATAAATCAAAACCGTATATATATCCAGCACCGCCGGCATATTCTTCGTTCTGTGCCAAACTACCGGTTTGTTTGTTTAAGAGCGCAGGTCCGCTACCAGATAATACAATAGGTTCAGTTTTATTTATTTGTTTCTTAATTAATACATTAGTTCCAAAACTGATATTTTTCACAGTACTATCATTTGGAAGGTAATGTGTTTTTCGTAGAAGTGTTTTGTTATACTCATACTTATCCCCATTTAATTTGTATAAAATAACTTTTCCATGTCGATTTAATTTTTGTGATTCGTTTTCTTTAAAACTAACAGTTACATCGGATCCAGGTACACCCACAGCTAAATATGAGTTATTAACGTCAACAGAAAACCCATAATAATCGTCTATTTCAAAACCATCATCTGTATTCGGTAAAGTTTGTTTCAATACCCAATTATCATTACCCGTATTTTTATAAACGTAAACTTCACCTGGTTTACTTGTTTGAGGTCGAGGAGGGGATGAAACTACTAAAGTTTTATCGTACATGGACATGGATATAGCAGTGGGATCATTTGTTTTAAATGGTACATTAAGCTTCGCTTTTTCAACACCGTCAATATCATATATGTAAATATAACCAAAATCTAAAGTTTTCTTCGAATCAATCTCTATTGTTGCTATTCTTATACCATCTTTTGTGGTTGATTTGTTACCCACTATATAACTACCAAATCTAATTTTATCGTGAAGAATTGTCTCGTGATGTTTTTTTGTAATTTCGGAATGAAATTTCCATTTCCCATCGTCTTTATCTGTCATTATGATTATAGTCGAATCTTGAAGTTTTCTTTTTGCTATATTATTTGCATATCCAGTTAAATTATCGTAAATAGTCTTTTCATTACCTGATTTCACGGTATAGTAAACTGAATCGATTAAATATTTTATAGTATTACTATTCTCCGTATAATGTCCCGATATCAAGGTGTTACTTAAACTATCATGGACTTCTACACACGCATATTCATTATCCGTGTCTTTAAATTGTATCATAGAATTATACACGAATTTTCCATCTTTTAATTTATAATATAAGATAACTTTAATCTTATCACTGGATTTGGCGTACCGACAGTGTTGTATATCCCCACCGTCTACATCATTTGTTTTAAGTGCTTCTATAAATAAATCATTTTTATCACTTATAGATGACGATCCGGGAAACGTTTCAATTTTTTTATCACTTGGTGGTACTATTTTTTGTACAAGAGTATTATCGTCTCTATTGTAAACGTAAACTGCCGACCCTTCTTCGTTATCAATGGATATTTGATTTACTATAATATATTTATCATTGGCATCAAGATATTTTCCACCACTAAGCCAAGTACCCAAATCAATATTATCCCCCCGTGCATAATATGGAGAAATATCATCACTGTCACGGTCGATAAAGAATGTACTCACCATTTGATTCTTTCCAGGTATGGGTTTAATAGTCTTGTCAACAAAAGATTTTGATTCTTCTGCAATCTCTCTTTCCCGCTTTTCCGCAGCTTCCAGGGCCTCTTGTTCCCTTTTTCTCGCATCCTCTTCCTCTTTCCTTTTTTTGACATCGTAGCGTGTACCATCGAGATCCCAACCGTATGTACTTTTTTTACACGCAAATTGGTGTTGACTGACATTACCGTTTTTATAAAGATTTGCAAAATCCGTACCAAATTGTGATGTATTAGGACCGTAATAAGGGCGTTGACAATTACCAACAGAAGTTTCCGAACATTTTTCTTTAATTTTTTCATATCCATCGGTAAAGGTATCACGCAGAGATTGCCAAGCCGAATCTTTATATCGATTTGCTTGGTCCCCCCATATATGTCCTTCTAATTCTTCTCGTGTTTTTGCTTCACATATTTCATCTCCAATCGTACCTGCCCTTGGATCAATCTCAACTACAGGTTCAGTAGCAGATCCTCGCCAGTTACAGATAGATTGATCAAAATTTTTACTAAAGTCTGGTAAATGGTCCCTTATCCATTTTTGGTCGGTCGAGAGAGTATCATAATTGAAAAGGACAGACGTAGGATAGTGGGTTGAAATTTTTGCCGCTGCCTTTTTAGTATCAAAATCATTTTGTATACTTGTAATTTTAGACGACGTATCATCATTTTTTTTCTCTGCTAAACAAAGTCCCTTTTCTGTTATTTTTTCACATTGTTCATCTATTGCTTTTTTTAATGCTTCAATTTTATTATCTCTAGGACATACATCACCTTGTGGTTTTATATATTTAAATAATAGATTACCATCGTCGTCTCTATCTGAATACCAATCACAATAACCATCGTTTAGGTTTGAACAAGATTCTTTCATGCGATTTTCTTTGATTAAATCTCTGAATGGTGGGCTTGAATATAAATCAGCCGTGCTAAATTTACCTTCACAACCACTCGATACCCCCTTTCTATCGTAATTACCTTTATGTCTACACCCAGTTCCCCAATCTGGTAAATCACCCAGTTCCCCCCCGTTAATTACCTTTTCAAATTTAGTTTTATCAGTAGCGTTTGGATGTTGCCACCACGCTACAGTTTTTTGAAACTCGCTACTTTCCCCTTTCCCCTTTTGAGTTACAGTACACGTATTAGTAACTTTTGTTAATACAATTTCATCGTCGGATATT
>Ga0102963_1000690_pt1 | contig 14558 bp, 13 predicted proteins | sample SalPon2_C_H2O_MG_2_FD_84522 | JGI IMG/M metagenome (GOLD analysis project Ga0102963, IMG submission 84522) | Salt pond water microbial communities from South San Francisco under conditions of wetland restoration - Salt Pond MetaG SF2_C_H2O_MG | ecosystem: Environmental > Aquatic > Non-marine... | reverse complement strand
TGGGGCAATCCAAAACATGAAAAGAAACAGACTGAGATGTTAAATGCGATTCTTGATTGGCGAATTTCGAGTGCGCTGAAAACCCAAAAATGGACCCAAGCTAGTCTTCGGTACGGTCCGAGTTCCGGACGCACTCCACACAGTGATGCTCGACAGGTTGGAGAGTGAGGGTTCCCAGAATTGAGCCTAGGCGATAAGTACTTGTGGCAATGAGAAGAGATGAAGATGTTAGATCAGAAGGGTTATGAATTTTGTTTTGAAGGTATTGTTGATCTCGAGGACAGCTCACTCTACGTGATTCGCACCAGTCCCCTAAATGACTCAAAAGGCCGAATTATTTTTCTCGGTGGATCGAACTTTGATTTGCGAATTAAAAAGGCGTTCTTAGCTTCCTCGATTCTTGCTGAATATGAGTTTGTAACCTACGAGCCGAGAGGTATTCATAGAAGTTCAATTCCAGATGGGGATTGGTCAATGTCTGACTTTTCCAAAGATGCACAAGACCTTATTAAATGGCTTGGGTGGGAGAACGTTGTGATTTTGGGAGAATCGTTCGGTGGAATGACTGCCTTGCATGTCAGCATCGAGTGCCCTGAAAAAATATTGGCAATGGCTATCAGTTCAGCTACACCCGGTGGTGCTGGTGGCTCCTCGTTAAGTTTGCTGCCGATGCTGGGGCTAGAGATCGAGGAGTTCAGTAGAAAGATGCTGTTACAGCAAGATTCGAGACTCTTTGAATTGGCTGAGCAGAGGCCTGACGAGTTCGAGGCAAAGTTAAATCGACGAGTATCTGAAGATACGCAATTCCTGTCCGTTTCTGGGCGGTCAGGTGGTTATGAAAAACTGCTTCATGCAAGAGAGCAACACGATGTTTTTGATCATCTTCCGTTAATTAATTGTCCATGTTTGGTGATAGCTGGCGAATATGACCTACAGGCTCCCTTAGACCATCAGAAAGCCATGGCTGGACAGCTTAATGATGCGGTATACAGACAGCACCAAGGTGGACACGGAGTTCTTTTTATGTCTGATAGTGCGCAAAGTGACCTAATGGATTGGCTCCATGCGCTTTAGCTCACCGATGACGAAGGTATGGCAGAAGAGTGCGATTAATCCGTGAGCCGCCATTAAGTAAAGTGCCCACGAGAAGTCTCCAAACATTGCGACAAGGTATCCGATCGCGATAGGAGTAATTATTCCCGAGATATTCCCCACCGCATTAATGGTGCTTCCAGCCAGGCCAATTTTATTTGCTGGTGCGATGTCGGACGTAATGGTCCACCCCATTGTTGCGACACCTTTCCCAAAGAACGCCACAGCCATTAGCTTGATGACTAGCCAGGGGTCAGAGATTGATGGGGCGAGCGCGAACACACCGGTGACGAGCGACATCCCGAAAAAGACTGGAAGCTTGCGTGAAAAGGTCAGGCTATCGGTTCGTTTCAGAGTGTGATCCGAGACAAATCCGACGCAAACACCACCAAGAAATCCGGCGATAGCGGGTATGGCTGAGGCACTTGCTGCTTCGGAGATCGAGAAACCGTAGGTACTGACTAGAAATGTTGGAAACCAAGCGACGAAAAACCAAGTGATGGAGGTGGTTGTATATTGGGCTAACAAGAACCCCCCCATCATTCTGTTGCCGAAGATTTTAAGGAGTTGTCCGAAAACTGAAGTCTCAGACTTCACGTAGTTCGCATTTTTTCTATTTTCCTGGGCCTTAAGAAGTGCTCCACCTCGTTCGAGATACATTTTTTCGCGGAACCTTAAGCGCGCACTGTTCATTGGTAGTTGAAATTCCAAAAACCATAGTAGGGCGGCTAGGAGGCTGAGGAGCGCGACGCTCAAAAACATCGCTTGCCAACCATGATGGTCGGCGATGTAGCCAAAGAGGGGATTTAAAAAAGCAACAGCGATCAGTGGCATTGAGCTGTAGATCGACCCCGCCACGCCGCGCTCTGTTTTTGGGAACCACGCTGACATCACGATACCTGAGCTTGATCCAATAGGCGCTTGGATAATGCCCAACATGATCCGGGCGGTGAACATAATCCAGAGGGCGAACTGCGCGAAAATCGGTGCTCCAGCAATGGCCATAACGAGACTAACAAGGGCCGAGAGTAGCATACCCAGTCCGATTGTCCGTCGTGTCCCATAATGTTCAACGACAAGGCCGACAGGGATATGGGCAACCACGTAACTCCATGCGAATGCGGATAGTAACCATCCCAGTTCAATTGTATCGAGTTTAAGATCATTGGAGAGGGCCGGCCCTGCGACAGACAGTGCCGATCGTTCACCCGCTGCGATTGCGAGCGCCATGCACATCAAAAGCAATGCGATAAAACGCTGTTTTGAAGCTAGTTGTATTTGTAAATGGCGGATTGGTTGAATGCGCATGGTCTCTGTATTGCTCAATTCTTAGGCAGATTTACATTTTCATCACAAATCGGGTTGATGCTATGGATATTCTATGGCATTTTTCGCCCTGTGATGTACTAATATATTAGTGTATTAATCACAGATTAGATAACAACAACCCATGGAAACTCATGAAGAATAAAGGGAGAGATCAGGTGGGAAACAATCTATTGAAGGCAGCAGTCGTTGCCGCAACACTCGGTGCCATCGCTGCAACGCCAGCTATAGCAGGACAAAAACTGAAGATCCAAACCAGTGCTAACGCGACGCACTTCTCGCTTGCGTACATGAACGATGGTTGGGTTGAAGAATTTTCAAAACGTACGGGTGGCCGTTACGAACTTGAACTTTTGCCTATCAAAGCTGTGGTTCCGCACAAAGAAACCCCTAAAGCTGTTGCAAATGGCATTTTGGATGGTGATTTGACTTCAACAAGTTACTTCACCGGTCTTGATCAATCATTTGCTCTAGTCGGTGACTTGATTGCAGGGTATGACACACCGCAGCAGATCCAGGAATTCTGCCGTAACGGTGGTGGTAAAGAACTTCTTCAGAAGATGTTCAACAAGTTCCAGCCAGGCGTACAAGTTGTCGCTTGCGGAACATACAACCGTGAAGCGTTCGTTTCTAAAGTGCCAATTAATGGTGTAGCGGATTTGAAAGGGCTGAAGCTCCGTGCTCCAGAGGGTCTCGCTTCATCTGTATTCAAATTAGCGGGTGCGTCAACGGTGTCGATGGCAGGCTCTGAAATCTACGGAGCGTTGGAAAAGGGTGTGGTTGATGGTGCTGACTTCTCAGCGTACGCCAATAACGACGCAGGCGGATTCCACAAGGTAGCTAAATATCCTCTGTATCCTGGTATCCATTCGATGCCTGTCCTTCAGTTTACTCTGAACAAAAAAGTCTGGGACAAGATGTCTAAACAAGACCAAATGGCAATCGAGCAGTGGTACCAAGACATGTATGCGGGCCTGACTGCCGCTACTGACGCCAAAGATAAAGAGCTAGTCGCTCGCGATAAGGCTGCCGGTGATTTGACAATCATTGATTGGCCTCAGGTAGAGAGAGACAAGTTCCGTGCTATCGCAGTTCAAGCTTGGGAAAAAGCTGCTTCTGCATCACCTGAAGCGAAGGAAGCGTACGAAACACACCTGCGTTTCATGAAAGCAAAAGGTCTTCTGAAGGCGGACTAGTTACTTCAGATGGGGGGTCCGGCGAACGCTGCCGGACCTTTTTTATTCGATAACAATAAGTTGAGCAGTAGTTATGCACGATCATGCGCAACCAGTCCAACATCAGAATGCGATCGATCACGTGAGTCACTTCACAGGGATCTCAGCCTCAGTTCTTTATCTGATTGCGATCTTTGCGACATTGTACGAAGTATTTGCTCGCTACCTATTCAACGCGCCAACTGAGTGGGCGTATGAAATTGTGATGGTTCTGGTCGCTACATGCTGGATGCTGTCGGCCGGCTATATCACTTTCCGTCAACGACATATTGCCGTAACCGTATTTTCTCACGCCGCTAGTCCTGGCGTACGTTGGAGACTTGAACTTTTCTCGAACATCGTCGGACTGTTGGCCATATTTATTCTGACTGTGGACTCTATGAGTGAGGCAGTAGAGGCATTTCATCGAATTGAAAAGTCAGGTACGGCATTTAATTCGCCAATGCCGACATTTTTGAAGGTACTCCTGACACTGGGTGCTACGCTCTATTTGGCACAGTTATCAGTGAATTTGCATCGACAAGTAACCTCCTCATTAGGCAAGAAAACCGTGTATGCGGTTTCGATGCTGATGGGTATCTATGTCGTCAATACTTTTATCGCATTGTCATTAGGTGATGCGACGATTTTCTCATCAATATCGGCGTCTGTTAGTGGATTTATTGAGAGCTTGGCAATACAAGACACTGTTGATTTGCGAAGCTATGGCATTGGCACCATTTCAGTGATTATGGTGGTCCTGTTGGTAACCTTGATGATGACAGGGATGCCGCTCGGTATCGTTACTCTGACAGTTTCTATCATCATAGCCTTGGGCTATTTCGGACCACGAGGTATTTACCTCGTCTCGTCCAATGTCGCCGGACTTCTTGAGCACTACACACTAGTCGCAGTACCCTTCTTTGTTCTGATGGCGTCAATCTTAGAACGTGCTGGGATCGCGGAGGATTTGTTCGACGCTATGTCAGTTTTTGCGGGTAACTTCCGGGGTGGTGTTGCAGTACAGACGACGGTGGTCGCTGTAATCTTAGCCGCCATGTCAGGTGTGATGGGTGGCGAAATCGTTATGCTCGGTCTCGTGGCTCTCCCGCAACTGTTCCGACTTGGCTATGACAGAAAGCTCTCCATTGGGTTAATTTGTGCAGCGGGAGCTCTCGCGACGCTCATTCCTCCATCGATTGTGATCATTGTTTATGGATTGTCAGCTGAGGTTGGGATTGGTGACCTTTTTATGGCAGGCACTATCCCGGGACTGATGCTGGCAACGTTCTATGCAGTTTATGTCCTAGTCCGGGTTAACTTGAACCCTTCGATGGCACCGACTGCTGCCGAAGTCGCCGCACTAACTGGCGAAAAAAAGAAATTGAATCCAGCACGATTACAGGCCGTTGTGATGTGCGTCATCCTCATCGCTGGCGTCATGGGCTCTATCTATGGGGGCGTGGCTTCGGTAACTGAATCTGCTGCTGTCGGTGCAGCCGGCTCATTACTCATTGCATATATCCGTGTTGGCCGTCGTCTAGATCTTTTAAAAGTAGCGCTACTCGGATCAATGTCTACGATCGGAACCATTATCTGGTTGGTTGTTGGCGCTATCTCATTCGTTGGAATCTATAACCTAATTGGTGGCGCTGATTTCATGAAATCACTGTTCATGGGTCTTGGCCTGCCTGCCTTAGCAGTTATTTTCCTAATGATGGGGATCCTGATTGTTCTCGGGACCTTCATGGAATGGATCGCGATCATCTTTATCACGGTACCTGTCTTTGCTCCGGTGGTTGTTACGCTGGCTCCTGAATTGGGTCTGACGCCGGATCAAGCCAAAATATGGTTTGGCATACTGTTTGTGATGAATATTCAGATCTACTTTTTGTCACCACCTTTTGGTCCAGCATGTTTTTGGTTGAAGTCCGTGGCACCAAAAGATGTCACGCTCCAAGAAATTTTCATGGCGGTGTTGCCGTTTATTGCCCTCCAGATTATTGGATTGGCTCTGGTGGTCGCATTCCCTCAAATTGCTCTTTGGCTACCTGAAACCATCGGGCATTGATAGGAGATCTCGAGATGATTGAAAGAGAAGATCCGCAAGAGACAGAAAAATATGGTTGGACCCCTTGGTTGGTTGGATTCGCCGGCGGGCTAATCATCATTACGTTGATGTTTCAGTATGCAGAGTCATTTTTTTAACGATGAAACGTACAAAACCAAAAAAACTAGCATCTGAATTACGCAGTGCTCGGTGGATGGTCCCTGACAATTATCGAGGATTTAACCATCGGTCACGTATCATGCAGATGGGCTATGGTCCTGAAGATTGGGTAGGAAAGCCATTTATCGCGATTGTGAATACTTGGTCAGATACCCAGCAATGCCACGCGCATTTCAAGGAGCGTGTTGAGCATATTAAGCGCGGTATTTTCCAGGCGGGTGGGTTTCCAATCGAACTTCCTGCGATGTCGTTGAGTGAAATCACCGTCAAGCCAACTACGATGCTCTATCGAAACATGCTCGCGATGGAAACGGAAGAGCTCTTGCGAAGTCACCCTGTCGATGGTGCAGTCTTGATGGGTGGCTGCGATAAGACAGCGCCTGGTCTCGTCTTGGGTGCGGTTTCGATGGGGCTCCCATTTATTTTTGTTCCAGCTGGACCGATGTTGAGCGGCCACTTTGAGGGTCAATCACTTGGCTCAGGTACCGACGGATTCAAGTACTACGATCAACGCCGAGCCGGTTTAATTACGACAGATCAATGGCAGGGAATTGAACAAGGGATCGCTCGATCCTACGGACACTGTATGACTATGGGCACGGCGTCTACGATGACTGCAATCGCAGATGTGCTTGGAGTGTGCTTGCCCGGCGCGAGCTCAATTTTGGCTGCAGATGCAAACCATCAAAGAATGTGTACCTTATCGGGACGTCGCATCGTCGATATGGTTTGGGAAGACCTTACCCCTGATGAAATTCTGACTGACGTATCTGTCAAAAATGCGATTACCGTGGCGATGGCGCTCGGATGCTCGACAAATGCTGTAATTCACTTGCTGGCGATGTCCCGAAGAGCGGGTGTAAATCTCACTCTCGATGAGCTCGATGAGGTAGGTCGAGAAACGCCGGTCTTGGCTAATATTCGCCCCATCGGTAAACAGTACCTGATGCAGGATTTTTACTACGCTGGTGGTCTCCTCGGGCTGATGAGCGTCCTCAAAGATAGGCTAGCGTTAACAGCTTTAAATGTGACGGGCCAGACTCTTGGTGACAGTCTGAAGGGTGCTAAGGTGTTTAACCAGGATATCATCCGTCCCTTGGATAACCCGGTTTATCATCAAGGATCTTTAGCAGTGCTAAAGGGTAATCTCGCGCCAAACGGTGCTGTCATTAAGCCAGCGGCTTGTGATCCAAAGTTCTATGAACATGTGGGCCCCGCCTTGGTGGCTGACTCTTATGAGGCCTTACTGGAAATCATTGACGATGAGGACTTGGACCTCGATCCAAATACGGTGCTCGTGCTTCGAAATGTTGGACCACAGGGAGGGCCTGGTATGCCGGAGTGGGGCATGATTCCGATTCCTAAGTCACTGCTCAAGCGAGGAATTTTTGACATGGTTCGCTTGTCTGATGCGCGTATGAGCGGTACGTCGTTTGGCGCTTGTATCTTGCATGTATCACCAGAGAGCTATGTCGGTGGACCGCTCGCGTTACTGAAGACTGGTGATTTGGTTGAGCTTAATGTGCCAAATCGTTCACTGAATATGCATGTTTCTGATGAAGAGTTGGAGAGGCGTCGGTCAGAGTGGGTGAAGCCTGAACCGAGATACCGCAGAGGATATGGATGGATGTTTTCACAACATATCCAACAGGCTGATGAAGGCTGCGATTTTGATTTCTTAACAACTGAGTTCGGGCCGTCACCTGATGAGCCTGCAATTCACTGAAGGTGGAGACTGAAGTGATATCACCTGTGATTCGTTTGGATGACCAAGATAATGTGGTTGTAGCACGTGTAGATATAGCAAAAGGTACCGCGATTTCAGAAGAGCAAATCGAGGCGCTCGATGACGTTCCGTTAGGTCACAAACTTGCAAGTCGCCACATTAAAAAGGGAGAGCCTGTCCTAAAGTATAATACAACGATTGGATTTGCAGCAGAGGATATCGAACCAGGTACTTACCTTCACAGTCACAATATCTCTTTCGATAAAATCACCAAGGATTATCGCTTGGCCGAAGATTATGTTCCCACGGAGGTGTTGCCGGCAGAGCAGCGCGCGACATTCATGGGTTATGACCGTGGTGATGGGCGAGTTGGCACTCGGAATATGATCGGTATTTTTATTACAGTGAATTGTTCCGCAACAGTCGCGAGAAAGATCTCCGCCTACTTTGATCAAGAAAGATTAGCATCGTATGCAAACGTTGACGGTGTGGTGGCTTTCGTCCACGAACAAGGTTGCGGCATGGAGATGACCGGAGAGCCAATGGATTTATTGCGCCGGACGCTTGCTGGATATATTCGGCATCCGAATATTGGCGGAGCCTTGGTTTTATCGCTTGGATGTGAGCGAAATAATTTGGTCCGGTTTTTCGAGGAGCAAGGTCTGGAAGCTGGGACCACGTTGAAAACCATTACCATGCAAGAGGTTGGGGGAACTCACAATGCGATTAAAGCGGGTGTTGAGGCAGTGAAACAACTGCTTGATGTTGCTAATCAGGCATATAGAACAAAGTGTTCGTCTGAACACATCATGATGGGGCTTCAATGTGGCGGCTCGGATGGGTTGTCAGGGCTATCAGCTAATCCGGCACTTGGTAAGGCTGTCGATATTCTCGTTCGTAATGGTGGTACAGCAATTTTGTCAGAGACCCCAGAAATTTATGGTGTCGAGCAGACACTGACAGCACGCGCGCGATCTCCTGAAATTGGTCAAAAGCTGATTGATCGGATGAATTGGTGGCTCAAATACAGCGAAGGCCGGGATACTCAAATTAACGGCCGAGTATCGCCAGGCAACAATTCTGGTGGACTCGCAAATATCCTAGAAAAAAGTTTGGGCGGAGCTAAGAAGGCTGGTTCAACGGGATTGATGGAGGTCTACAAGTATGGGGAGTCGGTGAAAGAGCACGGCTTCGTTTATATGGACACCCCTGGTTATGATCCTGTGAGTGCTACTGGCCAGATTGCCGGCGGCGCGAATATCGTATGCTTTACCACCGGACGAGGATCTTGTTTCGGTTCCTATCCATCGCCAACGATAAAACTTGCATCAAATACTCCCATGTATGAACGCATGGTTGGCGATATGGACATCAATTGTGGGTCTGTGATCGATGGCATCAAAACGCTTGATGAAATGGGGCAGGAGATCTTTGATTTCGTCTTGCGGATCGCCTCTGGTGAACAAACTAAGAGTGAAGTAATGGAAGTCGGTGAAGAAGAATTTTGTCCTTGGCCACTTGGAGTCACTGGGTAACCAGGAGCTAAATGTATGTATACCGCAATCACTCCGATAGATATCCGAAAAGAGTCAACAGCGGACCATGTCTTCCGTGTGATTCGAGAAAAAATTGTATCGATGGATCTGAAGCCTCATCAGCAAATCTCGCGCACAGAGCTTGCAAAAGCTTTTGGGGTTAGTCAGACCCCTGTCCGAGAGGCACTTCTTCGTTTGGAGGAAATCGGGCTAGTAGATGTGATTCCGCAATCAAAGACCGAGATAGCGCCAATTGATTCTCGGAGAATTACAGAAACACAATTTTTAAGACGAGCTCTTGAAATAGAAGTTTGCCTGACAGTAGCAGATCGAATAACTCAATATGAATTGTCTGCAATCCAAGATCGTATTACCCATCAGGAAGCACTGGTTAACGATGATTCACGGATGAATGAATTTTTAAAACTGGATCGGCAATTTCATCGCTCTTTGTTCCAGGTTGCTGATCAAGAATCGCTGCATGATTTGATTCTTGATCGAAGTGTGCATCTGGATCGGTTGAGGCGACTTCAACTGCCACTGAAAGGAAAGCGTGAACGCATCATTGCTGACCATAAACGTATTTTTGATGCTGTTGTTTCGAGAGAGTACAGGCTCATTGTCGAAGCGATTCATGCGCATTTGCCAGCTGTGCCTTGGGCACTTGAGGAACTGAGAGCTGCTCACCCAGACTATTTTGTATAACAGCCACGCCAGAGAAACGTTATGACTACAAAACAAGATAAGCGGATTGCAGATGTTCGAGTGACTCCGATCGCTTTCTATGATCCTCCACTACTCAATAATGCGGGTTGTCACCAGCCATGGGCATTGCGCTCGATTATTGAAGTTGAGACTGAAAGCGGAGTAATTGGACTTGGGGAAAGCTATGGTTCGCAAGATCTGATCGGTGGAGTTGAGCGTGCGGCTAATGCGTTGCGAGGACTCGATGTTACAGATATCAATGGTTTGTTTGCTCGGGTTGCCGCATCAATCGAAGATAGAGAAATCGGCTACAATACGGGTGCGGGTAGCACTGTGTTGCGTGTCGGTGGGGCGATTGAGGTGGCGATGTGGGACGCGTACGGTAAATCCACGAACAGACGCGTCTGTGACTTAATGGGGGGGCAAGTACGCGAGTCAGTCCCGTTTTCAGCCTACCTGTTCTATAAATTCGCCAACCATAAGCACGAGGAAGGTCCAGATGTATGGGGTGAAGTACTAACGCCTGAACAGCTCGTTGAAGAAGCGAGAATGTTCAAAGAAATTGGGGGCTTTGATGCGATTAAGCTGAAAGCGGGTATTTTGCCCCCGGAAGAAGAGTTGGCAGGATTGGAAGCACTTAGGGTGGCTTTCCCAAATTCACCTCTTCGAATCGACCCGAACGGTGGTTGGACTGTTGAAACCACGCTGAAGCTCCTGCCTCGTCTCCAAGGTCTTATTGAGTATCTTGAGGATCCGACGGTGGGCATCGACGGAAATGCTCAAGTCCAAGCGCAAACGGATATTCCATTGGCAACTAATATGTATGTGGTTCAGCCGAAGCACCTTCCTGAAAATGCGATCAAAGATGGTTTTCGAGTCATCTTGAGTGACCATCATTACTGGGGTGGCTTACAGAAGAGCCGTGAGCTTGCCGCGATTTGTCGGATATGGGGTCTTGGGCTTTCGATGCACTCTAATTCGCATTTGGGTATTAGTTTGGCGGCGATGACACACCTGGCAGCGGCTACTCCTAATCTCACATATGGTTGTGATACACATTACCCATGGCAAATGGATGACGTTATTGCAGAAGGCCGTTTCCAATTTAAAAACGGCGGCCTGACCGTTCCAGAGGGCCCTGGCCTTGGCGTAACTCTTGATCGCGCCGAGCTCAAACGTCTTCATCAAAACTATCTGACTTGTGGCTATACATCGCGAGACGACGAAATTGAAATGAAGAAATATTGGCCAGCCTGGGACTTTGCACGTCCAGCGTTCTAATAGGAGTTTGTAATGCGTACGAATTTGATTCGAGAGAAATGGGCGCGTGACGAGGCGGTTCTCAATGGGTGGTTAGCTGTTCCAAATGGCTTTTCTGCAGAAGTGATGGCGCATCAAGGGTATGACGCACTTACAGTTGATTTGCAGCACGGTGTAAATGATGAGACGAACCTTATCCCCATGCTTCAAGCAATCAGTACAACCGATACAGTGCCGGTTGTTCGCGTACCTTGGCTGGCGCCAGGGATCATCATGAAGGCCCTTGATATGGGTGCCTACGGAGTCATTTGCCCGATGGTGAATACGCGTGATGATGCGGAGAAGTTTGTTGAATATACGAGCTACGCGCCAATGGGCCGTCGGAGTTTCGGTCCGGTTCGAGCACTGATCTATGGTGGTGCGGATTATCCAATCCACGCGAACGACACCATCGTTCGCTTTGCAATGATTGAAACAGCAGAAGCACTCGATAACTTGGATGCAATTCTGTCTGTGGAAGGTCTCGATGCAATCTACATCGGCCCATCTGATCTTTCGTTATCGCTTGGCTGTACGCCGACGTTTGATGATGTGGATCCGCCTGCTGCTGAAGCGATCGACTACATTTTGGAACGAGCAACAGCGCATGGACTCAAAGCGGGTATTCATAACGGAACGACTACAGCTGCAAAAGCACGGATTGAGAAAGGGTTCCGTTTTGTCACCGTTTCTTCTGATGCGCGAATTATGGCGGCGGGATCACAGGCAATTGTTGCTGACATGCAGGGTTCATTGAAGCCGTCTGAATCTGGCGGATATTAAATTATTTTTAAGGGCAGTATGACTATGAGTAATCTTGGATTTATCGGTTTGGGAATTATGGGTAAGCCGATGGCTGAGCATTTGATGGATGGTGGTCACGCCATGCACCTACACACGCGAAGCGGTACCCCTTCAGATATGACCGCAAAAGGTGGTGTTGCTCACGACACACCAAAAGCTGTGGCTGAGAATTCAGACATCATCTTCATTATTGTTCCTGATACCCCGCACGTTGAATCCGTTCTGTTTGGCGAGAATGGTGTGGCTGAAGGCCTTTCCAAAGGAAAGATTGTCGTCGATATGAGTTCAATCTCACCGATGGCAACCAAAGATTTCGCGAAGCGCATTAATGACCTTGGCTGTGAATACATTGATGCTCCAGTCTCAGGCGGAGAAGTTGGTGCGAAAGCAGCAACGCTAACGATTATGTGTGGAGCAAACCAATCGGCATTTGATCAAGTGAAGCCACTGTTTGAATTGATGGGCAAAAACATCACATTGGTTGGCAGCAATGGTGACGGTCAGACATGTAAAGTCGCAAACCAAATCATCGTCGCACTCAATATCGAGGCTGTCGCCGAGGCATTGGTGTTTGCATCGAAGGCTGGTGCTGATCCCGCCAAGGTCCGTGAAGCGCTAATGGGTGGTTTTGCCTCATCAAAAATTCTTGAGGTTCATGGTGAGCGCATGATCAAACGCACATTCGACCCAGGGTTTCGTATTGAGTTGCACCAGAAGGATCTGAACCTCGCATTACAGAACGCGCGCGAGTTGGGAGTTAGTCTTCCAAATACTTCAACAGCACAAGAGCTATTTAATGCATGTCGAGCGAATGGGGGTGCTGCTTGGGATCATTCTGCGATGGTTAAAGCATTGGAACTTTTAGCCCAGCATAAGGTTTCCTAAACGATTGATCCGCCTCAGAGTCCCTGCTTCTTGTTATTTCTTGGCCAGTATTTGAGACTTCAATGAATCGATTAGTGTGTGATCTGGTGGTTGGGGATTGGGGTAGCACTCGTTTGCGTCTCTGGGGTCTCTCGAACTGGAAGGTCATATCCAAATATTGTGGAATGTCTCTTGTGAGCGGTTCTACTCGATCCGAATATGCGGCTGCACTTATTGCTGCCATCAACAAATTAAAAGTTGTCGATGAAAACGAAGCCTATCCACCTGTTGTTTTAAGTGGAATGGTAGGCTCCCGTGAGGGTTGGGAGCAAATTCCATATTGCGAGAAAGATAAGCTACCGCATTTGATGGCGGCGAGTGTGGAAGCCGTCCGACCTGGACTGCACGTTTGGATAATTCCTGGGCTCAGCCAAACGGATCCGCCTGACATCATGAGAGGGGAGGAGACTCAAATATCCGGGTTCTTAGACCGTGATCCTAAATATAACGGATTTGTTTGTCTCCCAGGAACGCATACGAAGTGGGTTGAAATTGTCGATGGGAATGTCCGGCGCATCCAGACTGTGATGACAGGCGAATTGTTTGACTTGATTGTCAGCAAGTCTGTATTAAGACATTCGATATCGGCTGAAATGGACGAACAGACTTTTGTCTCTAGTTTCCGAAGCGCGTTATTGGATCCAGCGGGGAGTTTATCTAAAATTTTCGAACTTCGATCCTCAGATGTACTGCAAATTACAAGCTGTAAGTCAGTTGAAGATTTTATTTCTGGGTTATTGATCGGCATCGAAATCAAAAGCATGTTGGATCGAATCTCTGGTCAAATAATCTCAGTTATTGGAGACGGGCATATTAGTTCTCGATATTTGATAGCACTTCATGATCTCAATTTTACAGCTCAATATTTGGACGGAGATGAAGCTTCTCTCCGGGGTCTTATAAAAATTGCAAAGCGAACAGGTATTCATAATGAAATTTGAGATGATTGCTATATTACGAGGTGTTCAGCCGAATGAGGTGCTCGATATCGCAAGCTGTCTATTTGATTCAGGTTTCGATGTCGTTGAAGTGCCGCTGAACTCCCCAAATGCGATTGAATCTGTGCGGTTACTTTCGCAACAATTTCCCGAGCGATTGGTTGGAGCTGGGACAGTTCTGAATAATGCCCAGGTGAATGAGATAGCCAAGGTCAGGGGTCGTCTGATTGTTACGCCAAATTGTAATAAGAGCGTGATTGGTGCGGCCAAAAATCATGGGATCACCGTTTACTCAGGAGTGATGACTCCTACGGAGTGTTTCGCAGCTCTTGAAGCAGGCGCTGACGCGTTAAAAATTTTTCCGGGTGAGCTTATTGGTCCTCAAGGTGTGAAGGCAATTAAGGCTGTGCTTCCAACTGATGTTAAACTCTTTCCCGTTGGCGGAGTGAGTTTAGGTACCATCGAATCTTGGGCGGCTGTTGGTGTTCATGGATTTGGTATTGGGTCATCAATCTACAAGCCTGGGGATGGCGTGAGCGAGATCCAACGCAAGGCATCAGAGCTAGTGAAGGCTGTAAGCTCGATTTAGGCGAACTCTGATAATTTAAGTACACATTCTGTAGCACATTTTTATTTTCATAAATAAAAATAACTAGTTATTGGTTATGCAAGCCATTGCAAATCCGTGGACATCGGTTCGATTCCGGTACGCGCCTCCATCTATGTTAGTCACCATCTTTTCGTATGATGTGCGATCCTTTCACT
>Ga0102963_1000683_pt1 | contig 14621 bp, 13 predicted proteins | sample SalPon2_C_H2O_MG_2_FD_84522 | JGI IMG/M metagenome (GOLD analysis project Ga0102963, IMG submission 84522) | Salt pond water microbial communities from South San Francisco under conditions of wetland restoration - Salt Pond MetaG SF2_C_H2O_MG | ecosystem: Environmental > Aquatic > Non-marine... | reverse complement strand
TTTTATATATGAAATTATTTATTATACTACATCACATTGACATGGATATCCATCGGTAGCATATCCAATACAACATGCAGCATAACCAGTACCACAATCGCCACAATTTGAACCTGCTTTACCTGAACCTCCTTCCTGGAGATGACAATCACATGGATAGCCATCTAATGCAAATCCTATGCAACAACTTTGATATGCGGTTCCACATGTACCACAATTTGTTGATGTTATTTCATTTTCTTGACAAATTGGTGCTGGATACGAGTCACATTCACTTTTGTGATATTGATAACCGTACCATGCATTGAATCCCTGTTCTTTATAAACTTTGTATGCACAATTAGCATTTTTCTGACAATCAAACAAACTATTACAGCTTGTCTGACATTCATCATATTTCGATGTAGGGTCACCAGAGCACCAATAATACGAATTTATTTCAAACAAACCATAATCTGTCGAACCATCTACATTTTTATTACTAGCGGCACAGTTCCATGAACTTTCATATTTAGATATACACACCATAGTACCTATAGTATTTGACGGAAAACCAGCGTTTCTCAAATAATTTGCTACCTGACATTCTGTTTGTTTACCTCCACTTTTCACTGTTTTCTTTTGTACATTATTTTTGAAATATTTATCATGCACATCACTTGAACACTCTAATAGATTATTTTTTTGGCAAATTTCTGGCACTTCAAAAGTATTTATAAATTCCTTACCCTCTGTTGTACCTGAATCATATCCTCTATAATTCTTAAATTGTATAGAATACCACGTAGACTCCATTGCACGACTTTGCCACTGCAATAGCTGAATATTGTTCACACAGTTATCACATTCAATTGTATACGCCTTCCAATCCTGTGATAAAATATGTTTTTCATTCCAACTCCAACTCCATTCATCTGCTTCAATCAAATCTCCAAAATTTGTAATATTTTTCTTTTGGTGAGTTACTTCAACCTTTTTTGAAGGATTTGAATAATGTACATTTGGTATCTGAAATTCAACCTGATTTCCATCTTGATTTTCATAGCAACAATCTACTGCATCACAACCCAATAGATATCGTTTAGCATCATAATTACTTGTAATATATATTAATCTTTTACATCCAGTATAATTACTCCACAAAGCACTAGGTGCATCTGTGGTTGGATTACTTACAAACATATATGATTCAAACCCATCTCCAGGAGACCCAGGCTCAATAGTTTCTGCTGACCATAATTCAGGTAAAACCGGATGCTCAACAGCAAAAGATGTATTTATTCTTGCACATAATAATTCTACTAACAATAGAAAAAAACCCCACATATATATATGTAGTATTTGTATAAAAATTTATTTATATTTTTTACACAAATATAATTATACTTTTTCATCTAATAAATTATCTTTTTCTTCCGTAGATTCTTTTTTTTCTTCCGTAGATTCTTTTTTTTCTTCTTCAATAGTTTCCATATTTATTACGAGTTTTTCTTCTGATTTCGATTCTTCAACTATTTTATCAGGGTCAACATCATTATATTGTATCTTACGTGTTAAATAAGCTGACAAAAATACGTTTTCCTCTGTATCAGTAATAACTTTGGTATCATATAATTTCAAAGCCATAAAGATAGCGTTGGTTAACAAAACGGTTACGGTTTTATCATCTAAATACTGATTCAATATACTTACAGAACTAATAATAACGTTTATTAAATAAAAACCCATTGCACAACGTCCACTAATTTGATAATATTTATCTAATCTCAAAATATCAACTCTTTTCTTTTCTGGTAATTTAACAAGAACTTCTCCTACTGCATCATTATCACGGGGTAATTCAGGATTGACATGTAAATAGGTAATCATTTTATTTTCTCTTTTCATTTCAGCATAATACATATGTAAGAATACTGCAAAAGTAATTGCATTGATGCCAAATACCGCATTTTTCATATCACTTGATGTTATCATATTGTCATTCATTGTACAAATATGGTCACCACATTTTTGTGGTACAAAAATAGTTAAGAAAGAACCCATCAAAACACGATAGAATTCCATTATGAAAGATGTATACATTCCCATCTTTTGTTTGAAGTCCTGGTCATTAACTGTTTCAGTCAATGCTTCTACACTACCTCTTCTTTCCGTGGTTGAAGATTCGTTCTCCATATAATAATACTAATATATAATTATATGCATTTAACACGAAAAACTTACTTGACGTGTTGTACCTAAACCCATATCAACAATTTTTTTATTTATATGAATATCATCTAAATATATATTTGCGTTTAATATACCTTCTTCATTACAAGATAAATCTTTTATATGTATCATTTTTCCAAGTAAATAATCGCTTAGTAAACGACGAGAATTATACTCCTTTGTCATTTGTTTTTTATCAGTCCTGTAAACATTTTTTAAAGATATTATAAATCGATATACTGGTGATACTGTACCATATAATAAAGCCGCAATAACAATGGTATTTCCATTCAATATCTTCAATACTTTTCCTTTTTTAATAGACGGTACGTATTGTGTAGTTTCATATAAGGATACATTTTTCAAATAATTATTCGCACGACAAAAAAAAGGGTCAATAAATGTGTATGGCATTAAGTTAATATATAACGAGGTACTTTTTTAGAACATTTTACCTATTTTTTCGTACATTTCTTTTGCTAAACTACATGCTGTATTCAAATGTGTTCTTACCATATTTTTATCTGTAGGTGTTGAATATGCAATGCGAATAATGCTTTCGTCATCATGAGGATGAAACTTTTTGAAACCACAAAAGGAAAGTATTTCTTCAGATTCATAATATTTACTATACAATACATATTCTAGAAGTTTTCCTAAGGTATAATCCTCGTTTTCTAATACAATATCAAAAGAGTTTTCCATGGTTGTTTCACTTGGACGAATGGGAACAATATCAGAATCAATAGCTATCATCATTTCAGATAACTTATCAAGTATTATTTTACATGCCATTTTGACAATTTGTTGGTTTTTGTAAACTCCCACACTTTGTATGCAATAATCGTAACTATTTTCTACAAAATGTCTTTGTGCATCTAACAAATAAAAGTTTTTCTTTTGCATTTTGATATCATCTTCTGATGCAGATTCAGATTTCAACCTGTTTTCATATTCTGTCCAAATAGTGTTTGCTTTATCCAAATCAACACTGTTTCCATAAGAGCATGTAGATACTACATTAAACATACTATTTTCTTTTGCAGTGTGTACTGAAAACTCTGCAGTAAGTTTCAATTGCTCTCCTGGAAGATTTCCCATAGCTGGTCGTAGTCTTACAAAATCAATATAAGAATTTGTTCTAGGGCATGCTGGGAATATTCGATGTGTTTCATCCTTTGTTAAATAGTTCCCATTTGATTTGTTTTTGATGCGAAAGTCTTCAGTTGTTACATAAATAATACTATCTGTTTCGTTGATTACATCTACTTCTAAGATATAGTTATTTGGTAACAAATCTAGCTCTTCTACATGAACCGGTATGCAACTCAATCTTTGTTTGATAATTTCATTATGTAAACGAGATGTATTTATTTCAATATTACATTGGTTATCTTTGTAAACTTCTGTATAAATAACAGTTGTTGGAATATCACTCAAGATTGTTCTACGCAATGCATTTGCTACACTTACATTTACCCCACTTAATGTAAATTTGTACAAATCTTCATCCAACGAAATTTTGCTAATAGAAGGATTCATGATAAATATAATCTATATGCTTATTATTTTATGTGGTTTAATGATATTATTATCAATTTTTTTATTCATTCATCTAAATCCTCTAATATGAACTGATTAAAAAACAAAGTTCGTTCACGTGGAGTGAATAGTCCCCATAATAATCGGGTTTTTCTAACAGTATTTACATTTTTTTGTTTGAAAAAAGAGAATTTAGATGTTATTTGATTTCTATTTCCACAAAGTCTCGATAATACTATACTACTTTGTAAACTATTAGTAATCGTATTTTCATCGATATAATTAACTAACGATTCCAAATCATTCAATAATACTAAATCATTATATTGTGTGTGATATACAGAGCTTATCAATGAAAAATCACTAACGAATGTACGAATATCTAATAACAACTCTTTGGGTTGCAAATTATATGCGTAAGGCATGATATGATTATCTATAATTTCATGAGGTAATCTAGAAAACATGATTATATGACATATACATGTATTATAAGTCATATGTGTTTATATTACAATCTTAAATTATTTATATGTTTGAAAAAAGTGATAATGCTAATAAAATGAACATCAATATGAAAGGCAATAATACTAATAACCATGAAAATGCGGTTGCACCTCCATTACATATTACGTTCAATAACCATGTCCAAAATATAATATACACAGCTTTGAAAATGAAAATATAAATAGAATATTCTGTTGAGCAACCAAGGGCGCCTAAACAATACATATTATTTTTTCCTAAATTTTGAACAAACATGATAATATAAGAAAAAACTGACAAAATCAAATAGAAACGAGCGGGAGGACACAAATTATTAAAAAATCCGAGCATTGTATACTCTAATGCAATATTTTATTTACGACTTCTTTTCGATTTTGTCTTTCGTTTCTTACGCATAGTTTTTCTTTTTTTCCCACCAGATACCAATCTAGAAGAAAGTAAGTTAGTCTGTGGGTCATTCATACCTCCTATCCCTTCATTCATTTTATAACCAGACATTTCAGGAGTTACATTGTTTCCACCTGAAAAGATTTTTTTAGAACAAGCACATCTTCCCCCTTTTTTCAAAGTCTTATTTCTAGGCATATTTATACTATATCGATATATAATTATTCAATATCAACATGTGTCAGGATATGACGTCTACAACACACATTTTTTAGTCCAATATCATCTAATACCTTTCCTTCAATCGTTTTTTCTGTATTTTCTTTTGTCAAATAAATCACCTTATCTGCACTTACCCCCTGAAGTAATTTATTACGTCTTACTTCATTTTGGTAATAGCGATACTTATCTGCTAACACCATACCACATGTAAAACATTTAACAGGAATAATCATTGTATTAATATATACTATAAATACATTCTTTTATATCTAATCAATTTTTTATACATATTTAATATATGAAAATTTTGTTGATACTTCTACTAATTACTATAATTTCAATTTGTATATACATATCTACGATGAATGTAAAAGAAGGTATCAATGTAAATAAAACCGCTGCCCAAACATTTACGAAAGCCGTAATTGCAGAAGCAGAAAAAAATAGTCCGACTAAACAACCTTTTTATATGAATAAGTCGTCCAATAAGACATCTGTAAATTATAATACAAATAAATATGATATTGAATATCATGATTCGCCCGAAGAAATCGAGAAAGACGAAGGATATGGTTTAGGATTACAGACAGCATGGGTATTTGACCCAAAAGAACAAAAGGCTGTTTTAATGCAATTACCTAAAGCGAAAACCTTACCTACCTATGAAATTCCAGGTTATTATAAATATGGGTACGATACATATGTACCGGATTATACTGATAGTATTTTATTAAGTTCATCAAAAAGTTAGTTAATAAAGTTGAACGCCTTTTGTGGTCTTTTTCTTTTTAGTAGGAACAGGTTGACCTATATTTTTATCATGAATATTATCATGACATTCTTCACATATTGATATTAAATTTGCTTTATGATTTTTATGAACATTTCCAATAAATCCATCTTCGTCTGCTTCTTTTTGTTGTAATAGGTGGTGTATTTCTGTACCCATATTTTTATTGCATATTTCACACATTCCTTTTATTTTTGATGCATTATAATGACTTTTCGTACCACTTAATACTCCTCTCGAGTTATCAAAATATTTATTTCTTATTTCAAAAGCTTTATCTATAAAATCTGTATTCATATGAAGTGATTTACATACTTCTAACCCGTATATTCTAGGACCAGAGCCATCTTTCAAAATTCTATCATATACTAAACAGTCTTTTTCCATGTCATAAGATACTTCTAAATGCTTCAATGATAATGCTGACATTGCTTTAATTTCATCATAATCGACTATTTCATGAAAATGAGTTGCAAATATAAAAGAACTTTGTTTACTTTCTAGATGCTGTAACCCCGCTACAAAAATACTCAAAGCTGATTCAGTTTCAGTTCCTGAACACAATTCATCCCCCAATATCAAACTATTTTCATTTGAAGAATTCAATATAGTTCTCAATTCACTCATTTCAACTGCAAAAGTAGATAATCCTCGAAATAAGTTATCATTACCTAATATTCTCGAAAAGATAGCAGTATATGGTTTGTAATCAAATGAGTTACACGGTACATACATTCCACATTGAGCCATTATTACACATATACCTATCGCTCGAATAAGACTCGTTTTTCCAACTGCATTTGTACCATATAATAGCAACCCTTTGTTATTTATACTCCCTAACTCTAAGTCGTTCTCCACATATAGTTCATTTTCCTGCAAACGCTCTATCAAACAATGACGTATTCCCTTTGCATTGAAAAAAGAATTTGATACCTCTTCATTTATCACTGGTCTAGAATATTTGTATTCTTTTGCACAATATGCTTTCGATTGCAAAACGTCATATTTGGCAATTAACTTGGATATATATTCTAATTCATCATAATGGTCATTCTCAAATTCATTCAAAATTTCTTTGAAAACAGTTGCTATCTTTTCATTTAATTTAGTTTTGTAATTGAAAATTGTTCTACAAATAGTATTGAGTACATCTATATGTATTTCAACAGAAGTAGTCGACGCTTTTACAAATTTTATATCATCTAATGTGAATTTTGTATTATTATTTATTATTATTTCCTTTTCATATTCAGAAGACTCCTTTATTTTTTTTAATAACGTGGACCTTTTCGTTGTCATTTGTAAACATATTGGACTTTTTTCAGGTGTATGAATTTTTATATAATCAGTTGTAGAATTTTCACATTTTTGAAACAATGCATTCAAACTAGACTGAATATCATATAACTTAGAATAACAGGACTCATAATCTTCTACCATATTATCTAACTCTTTTGATATATCCTTGTTAATAATATTTGTTTCAAAAATAGTCATGCTGTTCAGACCTTTACATTCCGATAAATTAAAACATTTTTTTATAAATCTTTTTATATTTTTGATTTTGTTTACAATATATACATGATGATTTTTCTCATTACTATTCGGTGATAAATATTTAAATATCTTTTCTGATGGCAACAAAGAATCCATTAATTGATGGAAAATATGCAAACTATCAAACAGAGTATAAATAGATGAAGGATATAATGTTTTTACTACTAACTGTCGCAAGACTTTATCGATATCTTTTATCTTATTTATTTTTGTACGACTATCTTTTATTTTAGCATAATTAGTTTTAACGCTTGTCATTACATGTATCATTTCGTATTCTTTCTTTAGCCATTCTACATCAGTTGTCGGATGCGTAATTTGATATTGCATCAATCGTTTTCCCATAGGTGTCATACATTTATTCAAAAAACTACTCACCGATGATAATTTACCAAAACTATTTCCCGATAAAGAATTATCAGAAATGATATTTAGTTGACTTAAAGTATGATTTGCTAGTATTACGCCTGTAGTCGTATTATTGAAAAGAGGCAACTGTATTTTACTTACCAATTTCGGATTATGTTCCTGTATAAAGTCAAACAAATAACACATTGATTGTGTAGACATTACATATTCAGTAAACTCATTATACAGTCCATAAGTATCTTCTGTATAAATCATACCAATAGTTTCTTTCATATAACGTTGACTCTTACATTTTTCTGCTTTTGCTGAGTTTTTATCTATATAATGAATACAATCAGATTGTATACCTGAAAATTGTACTATTTTATTTAACTCATCTTCTTTGAAATCATGAATTAATATTAATTCACTAGGAGTATGCATTGATACAAATCGTTCTAATTCATCAAATGTTGATATATTCATATAATAAGTTTGTTCATATTGGAAAGAATGAATTTCTCCAGTAAATACATTTATTACTGATGCTCCACAAACCATAATATCTCTTGTTTTACGTGTTGGAAAACGCTCCAACCAAATACACATGAGATTATTTGTAAGTTTTGCGCCAATATCAGTTTCATAGGATATATAAGTACCAGGTGAATATATCTGGTCTAATGTTCGTATAACTTCTTTTTCTTTTTTTTCTTGTACATATACTAATACCGTGTATCCTGCGTCAGTCAACTTTGTCAAATACTTATCCAATGTGAAGTCACGAAATCCTGCCATCATAATACGTCTTTTCAATACTTTCTTCTCTGTTTCATCAAATAGGTCAATAGTTGTTTTATCACTGACATTCAAATTACATATACTACTATATTTCTCTATATCACATAAACTGATGTTCTCTTCATTGTCCATTGATTTGTACCCGTATACTTCAAAAAATGCGCCCACTTGTATTAATACAAAAGTGTTTTTTCCATGGTTATTTATTGCATTTGTAACATATTCAAAGTACTCATGATGCATTGTTCTTTCGTTTTTTGGCATATTTGTACAAAAGTTATATAAATATATCAGCAAATATTTATATATCTTCATATAATAATAAAATTGAATCTGCATAGAATGCCACTTGTTATGTATCATAAAACTAATAATAATAATAATATGACTAGACAAACCGAAGATGAAATAGAGTATGGCCATTTTTATGATGTTGAAAAAGATGAATATTTAGATAAGTATAAGCATTTGAAAAAAATAATTATAAAGCGAAAAAAAATACAACCGCCACCTAATGACACAACAAACAAAAAAGGTTATTTTTGTGATATGATTACATTAACATCATATATTCTAGTATCCACAATAACTGTTAGTTTTACTATCTATTATTTCTCATAATTTACATTGTGTCATTATTATTCAAAAAATTGTACATCAATGTTTCTGAATTATGATTTTGTACTTCACCGCATATTAATAAAGCAGTCTCATACATTTTTCTCAATACATCATTCGGTGTTGTTGACCCTATCTTTATAAATCCATGTTTTATCAAATATTTTCTTATTTCTGAAAGAGGGGTCTGCTTCAATAACTGTTCTTTTTCAATGATTTTATTTCTTACTGTTTTATTAGTAACTAATACAGAAACCGCTGGTTTAGTTTTTGACCTTCCTAATGAAAATGACCTCTTGATTGTCTTCTTTCTATATTGTCTCTTTTTCTTTTTCAAATTTTTCAATTTTTCATTAGTTTGTGACATTATATTTGCTATATTTGTTGATTTCTCTGACGGCGTTACTATACCTGCTCCATTATACATCGTGTCTGTATAATTTGTAGTTGTAATTACATCTGGTATCGTCATGTTTTCATCATTATTACGGCGAGTTTGATTCATATAATTTCGATATGTCGGTAATAATCCATTTTTCAAACAACCATATTTTGGTACTGGAATTTCATTTTGTTTTTTCAAACTGATATTTGACTCTTCTATATTACTATATGTTTGTACGTTAACTGGTTGTACTGTGCTAGAGGTGATAGCTTCATACTTTTGCTCTATATTAGTATCATTTTTGTAAGGTTTCTTCAATGTATAGTTATACTTATCTTTATTTGTTTTATCTACTACCATATTACTGAAAAAATCTTTTGCGGTTTCAAAATCACTGCTAGTAGGTGTGGTAGACGGCTTCAAAGACTTTTCATAATTAGTAAAATTTTCTTTATTTTTATCTGTATGATGCTGCCTTATCATTCGCAATATTGATTTTTTTCGCAATGTTTCGTTATTTTTAGGAACAGAAGAAGGTTTCATTTGTATACGACTACTACTCTTCGGTTTTGGTTCCTTCTTTTTTTTTGTAGTATTTGAAAATGAAAATAAATCTGGGTTAATTGCAAATACTTTTTTATCACTCATTAAATAAATATATCTTCAAACGTATATATTTATTATACACGAAAACTATAAAATTCTTACGCTTAACTGCTAAATTATAAATACATTCCATATAAATGAGATATATCCTTTTCTTTTCTGTTTTCTACAAACAATTTGTATCCATTATTCATATCCGCAACATTTATTTTTTTCTTTTGCTTGTCAGTCAGTCCGTATATTCGTCGTCCATGACATATTTTTACATATGTAAATAATTGCTCCATATCTCGACCAAACGATTTGAACACTTTTATATGTTTTTCAAACCACTTTTCACCTATGTTATCTTCTTCACTAAAAGACCAACCTGCATCTTCTACTATCAAACCAAAAATTTGTTTCAATTGAATTGCATTATATGGTTCCATTGTAAACCTCCAAATAAATCTTGATTGTAACCCTCGATTCATTCTAAAAAATGTATTGTTCAACTCTTCTTCATAACCAGCAATTATTACCATAATATCCATTTTGTAATTACTAAGAGCCTCGCACAATGTATCTATGCATTCTTTCGAAAAACTATCTTCTCGTGTTTCACAACCTAATGCATAAGCTTCATCAATAAATAATACTCCCCCTTTTGCTTCTTCTATAACTTTTCCTGTTTTTATAGCAGTTTGACCCAAATAACCTGCTATTAAATCCTGTCGTGTTACCTTTATAAATATGTCTTTGTTTAATATACCTATTTTTGAATACATTTTGCCAATTATTTTTGCAACTTCAGTTTTACCTGTACCAGGCGGACCATATATTACAGTATGTTTATAATCTCCTCCATTTTCTGATACGTGCAAATCCTGTAAAAAATACAATAACTGGTCTAATACATTTCGTTTCAACTTTTCCATACCTACCATTTTATTTAATGTTTTCAATTCTTCGCGTATTTTGTAAATAGAATGAAAATCGATGTTGTATTCATAATGTTTGTTATATTCGTATTTGTTTATAATAGTTACCATATCTTCTAATGATTCTATTTTATCTTCAATTGTAATCTTTTTCTTTTCTATAGTTTTATCATCTTCTATTATCGAATTTTTTCGTGACATAATAGTTGAGTCTGGTAATAATATGTTATCAAATATACTTCCTAATGGTAAACTACAATTATTATTTGATGTATTAACTGGTTCTATATTCATCGGAAATACTGTCGTATTTGGTACACCCCATATGCTATTATACTCACTCTGTATATTATTGAACAATCGTTTTTTATATTTTATTTGATTTGATTTATCATAATTATCTAAATATTTGACAAATTCTTTTGAACTGTTTATCATGTTTCATAATATATATGACTTATTGTTATATTCTTTTTGAAAATACTTTACTGTATATCATACAATAAAATTGATAGAAATATTCGTTATCGATAATTTTACATAAAGTATTATGATGCAATCTATGGATATGGCTTCGAGTCACTCAACTCACGACTTTGTTGTCAAAAAAACTCCTAAGAAAAGAAAAACAACAACAAAAAATATTGTTCAACCTGAAACAATTGAAAAAATCAATGACGATGTTTACAAATCAGTAAAGGTTTCTGAAAGTTATTTGTTAGACCACCTCGATAACCAAACAGAAGACCCGTATACTATTATTGAATCATATTTTCAAGGTAAGTATTTGGAAAGACTCGTACGTCATCAAATTGAGTCTTATAACCATTTTGTAAATTATCAAATTCAAAGGACTATTGATATGTTTAATCCTGTAAAAATTCATTCAGAAAATGATTATGTAGCAGAAAAAGACAAATATTTCCTGGAAGTATTCATTTCATTTACAAATTTCAAATTGTATCCTCCTCAAATTCACGAAAATAATGGTGCAACAAAGACAATGTATCCACAAGAAGCTAAACTGAGAAATTTTACTTACGCATCTACTATGACTGTTGATATCAAGATTGATTATGTGATAAGGAACACGGAATCTATGGAAGCTCCTAAAACTATCTCAAAAACCCTCCAAAAAATAAATATTGGTAAAATGCCTATCATGTTAAAGTCTTCTATTTGTGTATTGTCTCAACAAGATATTCTCGGAAACCAAAAATCTGGTGAATGTACAATGGATAGCGGAGGGTATTTTGTAATTAAAGGGTCAGAAAAGACTGTACTGGGTCAAGAACGCGCTGCAGAAAACAAAATATACTGTTTTGACGGTAAAAATACTACAAAATGGGACTGGGTTGCAGAAATCAAATCTGTTCCTGATTTCAAATGTATTTCCCCAAAACAAGTTGAAATGATGATAGCTAGTAAAAACAACGGCTTCGGGAAAAGTATTTATGTAACTATTCCTAGAATAAAACAACCAATAGAACTATTTGTTTTGTTTCGCGCATTAGGTATCAATACAGATAAGGAAATTTGTGAAATTATTACATTGGACAACGATAAAGAAGAAAATAAACAAATCTTACAATCTTTACAGGCGTCTATTATTGATGCTAATTCCTACACATCATACGAAGAAGCAATCAAACATATCACCAGTTATGTTACATATACTCCTTTCAGTGTTTCAACCGATAATGAAAATAGTTCTAAAAGAAAAACAGATTTTGCAGTGGAAATATTAGACAATGATTTATTCCCTCATTGTAAAACAAAAGAACAAAAAATTTACTTTCTAGGGTATATGGCAAATAAACTAATCCGAACTAGTCTAGGTTGGATTCCAACAGACGACCGGGATTCTTATTTAAACAAACGCATTGAACTTACGGGTACATTATTGAATAATCTGTTTCGCAACTATTTCAATAAATTAGTGAAAGAAATGCAAAAACAAATTGTTCGTGAAATTAACAATGGCTCATGGAGGTCTTCACAGGATTATGAAAATATTGTAAACATGACAAACATCTACAAAATAATGAAATCTACTACAATTGAAAATGGTATCAATCGTGCATTATCTACTGGTGATTTCAGCATTAAACAATCTAACTCCAGCAAAGTAGGTGTTGCCCAGGTTCTTAGTAGACTTACTTATGCTTCTAGTTTGAGTCACCTTCGTCGTATTAATACGCCTTTGGAAAAAAGCGGTGAATTAGTTGCACCTAGAAAACTACACAATACTACCTGGGGATTTTTATGCCCAGCAGAAACCCCAGAAGGTCAATCTATTGGTATTGTCAAAAATATTAGTTATATGGCTCATCTTACCATTCCAACCAATAGTGCTCCTCTATACGAATATATATTACCACATATTACTCTACTAGAAAATTGCAAGCCCAATGACCTGCATGGTAAAGTAAAAGTATTCATTAATGGTGCATGGCAGGGTATCACTGAAGAACCTCTTCAATTATATGAAAATTTAAAACGACAAAAACATCGAGGTATTATCAATATTTATACCTCCATCATTTTCAACTACAAAACTTTGGAAATTCGTATTTGCAATGATGGCGGACGGCTTACTCGTCCAGTTTTGAAAGTCAGAGATAATAAGGCTATCATTACAAATGATATCATCCAAAAATTAGCAAACAATGAAATTCGCTGGAATGACCTCCTTACAAACTGTGTTATTGATGAGTCTGTTATTGAATACATTGACCCGGAAGAGCAGAATTTGTCTATGATTGGAATGAAGTGCAAAGATGATTATTTGCAATCTGATAAATTGTCATTCAAATATGATTATTGCGAAATTCATCCTAGCACTATATTTGGTGTATTGGCATCATGTGTTCCATTTCCCGACCACAATCAAGCTCCTAGAAACACCTATCAATGTGCTATGGGTAAGCAAGCTATGGGCGTATATGCGACAAACTATGACCAAAGAATGGATAAAACCGCATATGTTTTGAATTATCCAAGTCGTCCTTTGGTTGATACCCGTGTTATGAACTTTCTTCATTTGAACAAAATCCCGTCCGGTACACAAATTCATGTTGCGATTATGACACATACTGGTTACAATCAGGAAGATAGCGTTCTCATCAACAAAGGGTCGATTGACCGTGGTTTATTCTTAGCAACTATTTATCACACTGAAAAAGATGAAGACAAGAACATTATTCGTGATGAAATTATTCGCTGCAAACCCGACCCAGCAAAAACAAAAGGTATCAAATTTGGCAATTATGATAAGTTGAACTCTGACGGTTTCATTCCCGAAAACCAACTTGTCGAAAACAGAGATGTTGTTATTGCAAAAACGGTTCCTATCAAAGAAAACCGCAATGACCCTACCAAAACTATCAAATATGAAGACCAAAGCAAAACATTCCGAACAAATGAAGAATGTTATATTGATAAAAATTACACTGGTAGAAATGGTGATGGTTATAACTTTGCGAAAGTTCGTATTCGTACCTTACGTAAACCTAATTATGGCGATAAGTTCAGTTCACGCCATGGACAAAAAGGTACTGTAGGTAATATCATTCCTGAATGCGATATGCCATTTACGAAGAATGGACTAAAACCAGACATTATTATTAATCCTCATGCTATTCCGTCTCGTATGACTATCGGACAATTAAAGGAAACCTTGTTAGGAAAAGTTCTTTTGGAGCTCGGCATGTTTGGCGATGGT
>Ga0102963_1000682_pt1 | contig 14629 bp, 9 predicted proteins | sample SalPon2_C_H2O_MG_2_FD_84522 | JGI IMG/M metagenome (GOLD analysis project Ga0102963, IMG submission 84522) | Salt pond water microbial communities from South San Francisco under conditions of wetland restoration - Salt Pond MetaG SF2_C_H2O_MG | ecosystem: Environmental > Aquatic > Non-marine... | reverse complement strand
TCCTTCCAGCAATCAATGAGCTGCAAGTTAATGACGTTATCATCGTAAGTGATAGCGATGCGGCTGCTGTTACAATCACGTTTGTGAAAACTAACAGTGGCACTAGCATTGACTGTGCATCTGGTACCGCATTAGGCGATGCCTAAGTGATTGGGGGCTTCGGCCCCCATCATTCTTACAGGTAGGAATATGGCAACTAAAATTGATTTAGTTAGTGCTGCGTTAGTCTTAATAGGCGACACACCCATTAACTCATTGATCGGTAACTCACGAGCACAACAAGTTGCTAATGCCCTTTACGATAGCATAGTCCAGAATGAATTGACTAAGCATCGATGGGGATTTGCTAGGGCCAAGGCTCAGTTGGCATTGACTACCGATACGCCAGTCGATCAAGAATGGCAATCAATCTACCAGCTTCCTGCTGATATATTGTTCTTAATTAAGTTGTACCCTAGCGTCAACTACCAGATTTATGGCAACAAGGTGTATACCAATAACAATGGCCCACTTTATTGCGACTATATTTACAATGTTCCTGAAGCAAACTGGCCTTCTTATTTCTCCAAGATGATCGAGTATGCGCTGGCTAAAGACTTTGCCACCAGCATCAGAGATAGTTCTGCATCCAGAATGGAAATGTCTGCCGAGTACGTCAATGCTTCTAGGATGGCCCGCTACACGGATTCACAACAATACCCAACGACCCCCATCACGAGTAACCCTTTTGTTAACGTGAGGTTTTAATGGCCTTTGATTTTAACTCTTTCTCAAGGCATGGAGGGACGACTCCAGCACCATCTTGGTGGACATACCAAACTGATGATACATGGGATGTTGTCACTGCTACTGGTTACTTTAATAGCGCCAGCACTTCAGTCAATGTAAATGATTTTATTGTTGTCAGAGCAAACGTTACAACGTTTATGCTCCGCGTCACAGCAGTTGGTGTTCGTACTGTAACGGTCGTTCGTGAAGATTTTGTGGCAGCTACAGGCATTGGTAGCGCGACATTTGCATCAACCGTCGATGTTGTTGCCACTTTACCCGATACCGCTTATCAAGTTCCCTTTAACGTGTCTATTACAAATAGCGGCGGCATTGCTTTAAACGATTTGGACAATACTAAGATTGAGTTTGCGGAATCAGGAACCTATCTTATTACGGGGAACATTCAATTATTTAGCAACTCTGCATCATCTAAGACGTTTTATTTTTTTCCAAGCATCAATGGATTGTCAACCGCTAATAAGTCTGTTCGGTATACAGTTCACGAAAACAATTCCTACAAGAGCATTGGCGTGTCATCTTCTCTGACCTTGAGTGCAGGGGACTATATACAGGCAAATTATGCCGTAAGTGATGTAAACGCATGGATGGATGCTGCGCCAGCTACGGCATTTGCTCCTGCAACTAATGCAATACAAATTTCGATAATTAAGTTCTAATGGCTAAGTCAAGATTTTTACAGAATAACTTTGTCAGTGGAGAGTTGTCTCCATTATTGCGTGGTCGTACTGACATTAATCAGTATTACCAAGGTTTACAGACTGCCAAAAATGTAGTTCTAGTACCACAAGGCGGGGTCAAGAGAAGACCTGGCACTCAACATATTGGCATAGCACCAGAAAAGATTGTAAGTACTGGTCTAGGCGTTATGACCATGCCTAACGGCGGTACTCCTGCTACGCTGCGAGACGATGACGATACCACTACTACGTCTACTACTGTAGGCATTTCTACTACAAATCCTTATGTAGTTGCTCAATTAGACTTTGTTACAGCACAAACTATTGTCTTTATTGATCTCAGGCGTATTAGTTTATCTGCTGGCACTTCTAGTGAGTTTAAAATACAGAAATCGCAAGATGGTATCGCATGGACTGATGCGGCTGACGTTCCATTAATAGGCACTAACCCACAGGACTTTAGGTTTTATCTTCCACAATTAGGATTGTCTACAAGGTATTGGAGATTGGCCCGTATTGGGACTACTGATTTAACCACTACCACAGTCACAATGGCTGGTTTTGGGTTTATGATGCGGGCTGGCGGTATTGTTGATCCGTCAGAAGCCAAGCTAATAGACTTTAGCGTCGAGACTGACAGAAATTATTTGTTAGTTTTAACCGATCAAAACATAAATATATATAAAAATCCTGGCACTTATGTGGCGTCCGTCAAAATGCCGTTTACGTCAGACCAAGTACGTACTGTTCGTGATACTCAAACCGAAAGCGTCATGCTGTTATTCCATGAGGATGTGCCTACACAAAGACTAATTAATCTAGGAACGGATACCGACTGGTTTTTGGATGCAGCGCCATATACCAATGTGCCAACCTATGACTTTGATGATGATCTAAGCCCTACGCCTGTTAATGAAGTACAAAACATGGTTATTAGTGGCGGGTCGTTACAGCTTGGAGATACATTTCAAGTAGACGTTGAAGGCATATTGTCAAAAAATATCACTTTTGCTGGTGATGCTACGGCAGATCAACGTAATTCTACGGTCTTTAACATTCAGAAGAACCTTCAAGAAATGCCTAGTTTCGGAGAGACTGGTGTTGCAGTTGCCAGAACAGGCGTATTGACCTATCAGATAACAATTAGCGGTGAATCGACTAAAGACTTTGAATTGTTTTCTGGGTTTTTTACCAAAGGTAATGCCACAAACTTATTAACATTTACCAAGGTCGCTACTGGGTCTCCTAGAAAGGAACCTGTCTGGTCTGCTACTCGTGGCTATCCTAAGACTGCATGTTTTTTTGAAGGTCGATTAGTTCTAGGTGGTACGAAATCTAAAACTGCATCTATCTTTTTCTCTAAATCAGGATCGTTCTTTGACTTCGATATTGACGATGGGGATGACGATGAAGGCATATTTGCCACCATATCCTCACGCAAACTGAATGAGATTATTGACGTTTATCCAGGTCGAAACTTACAGGTATTTACGTCTGGAGCAGAGTTTTCTGTTACTAGCAAGCCTGTTACACCTACGTCTGTGGGTATTACACCGCAAACTAATCACGGATCATCGTATATTGAGGTAGTAGATGTAGACGGATCTACTATATTCGTAGATAGGAATGGCAAGGCTATTTATGATTTTGTTTATTCCTTCAACGAAGACGCCTATGTTACGCATGACAGGTCGGTACTCTCGTCACACCTAATCAAACAGCCTACTGACATGGCTATGTTGTCCGGTACAACTAGCGAGGATGCTAATTGGCTATTCATAACCAATACCGATGGGACTGTTACAGTCTTAAATACCCTGCGAGACCAAGATATCAATGGTTTCACGCAATGGATTGCCGCATCTACAACATATCCAACTGCCACACCTGAAGACAGCATAGTAACTAATGCCTCAGTAGTGGATGACGAGCTGTACATGATCGTCAAGCGCAAAGTAGACGCTCACAATACTACCGAATATCACATTGAAAAGTGGTCGTTCGATCATTTGATGGACGATTCTATTATATTCAATCCTGGCCCAACGGATACCACCATAGCTGGGCTGTTTCATCTGAATGGATTAACGGTACAAATAGTTGCCGACGGTATTGTGTTGCCAGAACGGACTGTAAACGCTGGCGAAATCACATTAACTTCTGAAGAAGTAGGCTATACCAACGTAGAAGTCGGCCTAAACTTCCCTGTAGAAGTCACTGGTATGCCTCTGAATACTAATATAGGCAGTGGCGAAAACCAGATGCGTATCAAGCGTATCGTCCGTATGAACATTCGGGTCTACCAGTCTTATGGTTACTATGTAGATGGTCAACCAGTGCCTATCAGAGAGTTTGGCTACTCGTCAGTATCACCATTAAATACATCTCCTAATGCAAAAACTGGCATAATAGAAGATGTATTAAACACAATAGGTTGGACTAGGGATGCAATGCCATCGATAACGGCACCAGATCCTACTCCAGTACATATACAAATGATTGAATACGAGGTTGAAAGCAGCTAATGGCTATTCCATTTTTATTCCCAATACTTGCAGCAGCAACGGCAGCAGTAGGGGCTAGAGCGCAATATGTCGCTGGAAAGACCCAAGAGATTGAGCTTAAACGTCAGGCTGAAGAAGAACGCATCTCTGCTCAAAGCCGCGAATTGCAACGTCGAGAAGAATTAAACAGAGCATTAGCTGCTAATGTGGTAGGCCAAGCTATGTCTGGCATTGCCGGAGAAGGTACACCAGCTAGCATTGCATTGGCTAGTGCTGAAAGGGCTGGATTAAGTGAAGCCACTATGGATCTGTCAGAACGATTAAGGCAGGCAGCATTAAAGAGACAAGCCAAATCTGCAACACAAGCAGGATATATGGCCGCTGGATCTACGTTGCTAAAAGGCGGTTTGCAAGCAGCGCAACTGATGCCTGGAGAAGAATAACATGGCTCAGAAGCCTATTGGATATTATGGAGAGTTCAGGCCCACGGGAGTAGATCAGTCTGCTGCTCGTAGGTTTGAGGCGCTTGCTGGTCTAGCAGATCAAATAGGTGATGTTGCGTTCCAGATAGGAGCCAAACGAGCAGAGAAGATAGGCGCTGAGAAAGGTGAGAAAGCTGGTCGCGCTGCGGCAGAACGGTTAGCCAAACCACAGCCAGAAGTAGGCCCACCAGAAGATGTAGAACCGCCTAAGACTAAAGAAGGGTTTCTAGCGTCTATGTCGATTGAGGCTCAGGCTTACAATTCGGCAATGAAGTCTGCCTATTTATCGCAAATATCTACGGATGCTAAAGAGCAGATCGAACGAATTAGGGCGCAATATCCGAATGACATGCAGTCATTTCAAGCCAACGCTCGGCAGTACACTCAAGGATTGCTGCAAGGTGTTGGGGAAGAATTTCAAGACGACATTTCGGCCACAGTAAATAACTACGTTACCAATGCTGAGACTAGAGTATTTAAAGACGAAATAGTCAAAAATCGAGAATTAGCAAAAGAATCTGTCAACACTCGTTTAGATGGATTGACGCGAGAAGTTGAAGAATTATCAAGATCTGGTGATAGAGTTCAAGCAGAAACTAGCTTGCTAGATTTTGAGACTCTATTAGATAGTCAAGTTGCTATTGATGCTATTGACCTAGATGTAGCAGAAGAACAAAAACGGATTGCTAGAAATAAACTAGAGTCTGGATTGCTAAAGGCAGAGTTGCAGCCTGATATTGAGTCTGCTAACCATACAGAAGCCTATAAGAAGCTGCGAGATTTTGACAGACCCGCATCATTTACACCTGGAGAATGGGAGTCATTTAAGGCAACTGCTGCTGCTGAAATTGGCAGAGATCAATCTATCTACAATGCCTCTAAAAAGGTAGCGGATCAAAATGCTAAAAAAGCAGTGCAAAATTTCGAGGCTGCTATAGCTCTTGGTTACGACGTGCCTCCTGAAGAAATTGCTAAAATAGAACGTCAAGTTGCAGGAACGCCACTAGAAAAAGAGTTAGAGTCTACTCAAAGGTTAGCCCAATACTCTTTAATGCCCACAAAGCAACGTCAAAGAATTTTGTCTGAGATTGATACGGGTGTGCTTGAAAACGCGTTAGAACACCAAAAACTTTTAGTCACTGAGCAAAACATACAGAAAGAATTAGCTAAAGATCCTTTGGCATTTGGGAATAAACAAGGCATAGTTGCGCTCGATACCTTTGATCCATTTTCTCCTGAATCATTGACTAGCAGACTGTCTCAAGCAGAAATTGCGGCAGCTCATTATGGTGTTCCTGTACCGCCTATAACTGACAACGAAGCTCAAGCATTGTCAGACCAGATCAATGAAATGACAGTTCCAGAAAAAATAGCTTTAGCTGAAACGCTACAACAAGCACCAGAAATCTGGGGGTCTATTGCAGGAAAGAATCAGGCTGTATTTTCACAAGCTGGCGCTATCGGCGATAGAGACATTATGCAACGTGTATTCGCGGGTCAAGAAGCTATTGCATTAAAGACTGTTCAATCTCCGTCAACAAGAGATTATCTTTCTCCGTTTGAAGACTATGTGGGCAATGTTTACGGGCTAGAAGACAAGGCTGCTACTAGAGATGCCGCATTAGCATACTATGCTGCTACGCAAACACCAGGTGAAGATTTTGATAAAGATCTGTTTATTGCTTCTATTGAAGCAGTTACAGGTGGCATATCAGAAATTAACGGCTATAAAACGCAACTGCCAAGAGGGATAGATGCAGACAGGTTTGATGATTTTATAGACGCAATAGACCAAGAATTTATTGATGAGAATGGCGGTCTTGGTTATATAGATCCGGCCACAGGTCAGAGAAAACCGTATCCAGAAACGTACATTAATGACGTAATTAAAAATAGCCAAGTAACTAATAAGAATAATTCTGAATATCTGTTTACCAATGGATCTAGCGTATTCGTTCGCATGGATAACGGCCAACCATTTACGTTTTCTTACGATAATTCCGTTATTGCTAGACAAAAAGCTGAAAGATCGGTTCGTAGAAAAGAGGCTAGGACTGGCAGGAGCCGCAAAGGGACAGACAGCTAATGCCATTTATCTCACAAAAAGATAATCGGCAGCGTATGCAAACCTATACCCCTGCTGAATATATTGAGATTCCAGATTTTTCGGAAGTGTTTAACGCGTCTGTTGGATTAGCAATAGATGAAGGTCTGTCGATATCTGGTTATTTAAATAATGAGTTGTACAGAGAAAGAACCTCTCGCATTAACACTCTCAAGGAAGAAGGGTTTGATGTACAAAAGTATAGAGATCGCAAGGGTCGTATGGATTACGATAGGCTATCTCGTGATACAGATAACTATATTGAGACAGATGCAGTATTGCATGAGAAACGTAATGAAAAGTTACGTCAACGACGAGAATATGCTGAAGATGTTATAGATCGTGGATCAGGTTATGCACAATTTTTTGGCATGGCTACGGGTTTTATGCTTGACCCTATCAACATTGCCACGTTGCCTATTGCTACGGCAGGGGTATCTGGAAAAGGTTTAGGCGTATTAGCATCTGCAATGAATGTTGCTGGTCGTGAAGCTGCGCTTGCAACTGCTGCTGAATTAGCTATTCAACCGTTAGTCTACTCTCACAAGTTGGACATAGAATCACCATACAGCACTGAAGAAGCATTAATGGCTATTGGTGGTGCGGCAGTAGGCGGTGCATTACTAGGCGGTGTTGCTGGGGGTCTATCAGGTTATTTCACAAAAGTAAGTCAAAAGTCTAGGGAAATTTTAGATCCAGAAATAGACTCTCCAGAATCAATGGCAATCAATACATTAGAACGAGTTGCCGAAGATATAGATGCTTTTCGTGAAGCCACCATTGGCGCAAGAAAAACCCAAGTTGAGATAGAAGAATCATTTATTGTTGATTTAAAAACTGAACTACTTGGTGTCGCTGGCAATAAATTAAAACGCGGAGAAGTTAAAAAACTCTTATCTGAACAGAAAGAATTACGAGAAAAATTAAAGGCAGTAAAAGTTGATGTTGAAGCTGCCCCAAAAGCAAAAGATGTTCCTGCTAGAGAGGCAAAAAAATTAGCCATTAGAGCAGCAGAAGATTTAGCTGAACAAGAAAGGCAAATATTTAGAGATCGTTTATCGATTATCGATAACAGATTGTCTGCAAACGACATGGCTACAAAAGCAGAAGGTAATCTTTCTCGATTAGAGCAAGGAATAATCCCTGACGAATATAAGCAAAGATTAGATGATGTTGTTTCTGAAACTTTTAAAAAATCAATTGAAGATGACGTTGAGTTATTCGCTCAATACGAATCTAAGATGCAACAATTCAACGCGCCATCTAGGGTGTCAGAAAATTATGTTAGCGAACAACCACAAAAGCCTGCTAAAGCTACTGTTACAGAAAGAGAGCGAGACATACTAGAACGTAATGGGTTAGCAGAAGATTATGATGCTGCTATCCAAGCATTTAGAAACGTAGATAATCCTCAACTATTTATAGATGGAGAGTTTATCGATGCTAATGATTTTATGAAGCAATTAGACGATGAGATTGAAGGCATAAATAGCGTACTGGAGTGTACACTTGGCTAGTTTTAAAGAATGTATCGACATTGCAATAAAGGATAAAAGAATATCCGCAGATGTTGCTCGTCAAATCTTAGAGGCAGAAGATCAAAATGCCGCTATAGATGATGTGCTAGGCAACTTGTCTCGTCAACGTCGAGAAACAGCTATTCAGGCTGTTCGTATATCTGAAGCATTTTCCTTGATGGAGTCTCATCCTAAAGGTTTGTATGACGGTTTAGTCTCGCTAATGACCAAAGATCCAGATGCTTTAGCTGGTTACAAAAACGTAGAGTATTTAGGCAAATACTATGAAGGTAAATATCATTCATTATTTGCTGATGCTATGTCACGGTTTAAGACCAAAATGCTGGGATTTAGTCAAGACGAAGAAGGTTTAAATAAACTGGTCAAAGCTATATATGGCGAGGTTATTGACGATCCTGAAATCGAACAGTTCGCAAAAGAATGGTTACAATTAACTGAAATAATGCGAAAAGACTTCAACGCTCGTGGTGGTTCTATTTCCAAGAATGAACGATGGTTCATGCCGCAACATCATGACGCTAGAGCTATTGAGAAAATGGGCTTAGAGGAATGGAAGACATACATACGTCCATTGCTTGATACTGATTTTATGTTTGACGATGCTGGACAACCTCTGGCTAGGCAAAGCCAAGTAGGTGATCCAATAGATGAAGCATTGGATAGCGTATACGAAACTATTACTACTCATGGGCTAAACAAGGTAAAAGAATTAAAAGTTCCAAGACTAGGTAAAAAGTTATCTAGGAAAGGTAGTGAACGCAGATTCTTGTACTTTAAAAATGCAGACTCGTGGATAGCTTATCAGAACAAATTTGGCCGTGGTGATGTGTTTACTACGCTAACTGACCATATTAATTCTATGGCTAACGATGTGGCGTTAATGGAGGTTTTTGGGCCTAATCCTGAAACTACATTCAGAGCATTGCGAACCCAAGCGGAAAAGAAAAAAGCACTAACTAACAGGCAGAAATACTTATCGGAAAGCATTTACAATGTTGTGTCTGGCAAGGTTAATCAGGGAGAACTAACAGGTGTGTCTGACTTCATGCAGACTACCAGAAACTTATTAACCTCAGCCTTTTTAGGCAAGGCATTTTTATCTGCTATATCAGATACAGGCTTTGAGGCTATTACTGCAAATTACAACAACATTCCAGCTTTCAAGGTGATTAGCAGGAAGATGAGTTTGCTAAATCCTGCCAATGAAGCGGATAGAATATTTGCCACTAAGCTCGGATTAATTTCAGAAAACGCCATGCGAGCGTCATCTGGCAATAGGTACTCTGATATTTACGGTACAGGCATGAGCACCAAGATTGCTGAAGGTGTAATGAGGGCATCGTTATTACAGCCTTGGACAGAGATGGGACGCAAAGCATTTGGCATGGAATTCTCATCGATGCTTGCTGAAAACTTCGGTAGAACCATTGACGAATTAGATGATTCGGTAAAACGAGCCTTTAGCACTTATGGGATTGAAGAAGCAGATTGGAATTTGTTTAGATCAAGCAAGCCTTTAAATTACAAAGGGGCCAAGTTTGCCGATATGTTGCAACCTGGAGGCGTTAAATTCCACCAAATGATTATGTCTGAAACAGATTATGCGGTGCCAACTCCTGATGCTAGAGTCAAAGCGATCACTACGGGTGGATTAGGCAGAGGCACAATTGAAGGACAGGCGTGGCGCTCGGTTATGATGCTCAAATCATTCCCCTTAACCATTGCTAGCACCCACTTATATAGGGCTGCATTTCAGGCTTCTAACGGCCAAAAAGTACAATATGCTGGTTTATTGTTAGCAACTACTACGGTATTGGGCGGTATTGCTTTACAAGCCAAAGATATTGCTGCTGGTAGAGAGCCTCGTCCTGTTGATCCAAAATTCGTTTTTGCAGCATTAGTTCAGGGCGGTGGTTTAGGGATATTTGGAGACTATGCGTTCTCAGATGTAAACAGATTTGGTGGCGGGATCGTTTCTACGGCATTTGGCCCTACCGGACAGCTAACAGATGATGTGGTAAAACTAACATTAGGCAATCTACAAGAAGCCATAAGAGGCGAAGAAACCAATGTTTTGGGTGAATCTGCTAGATTTGCCGAACGATATACGCCAGATATATGGCAGACACACTTATTAAAGAATGCTCTATTCGATCAAATCGAAATGCTTGCTGACGAAGATGCTCAAAGAAAGTATAATCGTATCGTGCGTAAGCGTCAAAAAGACTACGAACAGGGCTATTGGTGGAAACCAGGTGAACCATTACCCGAGGCAATACAATGACAGTATTAGACAACGCTCCAAGAGACCAATATACCGCTACTAGCGGCCAAACCGTATTTCCCTATACGTTTGAGATTGCTGCTGCTGGGGATATCAAGGTACTACAGAACGGTATTTTAATAAACCAAGGTGCTGGTGCTGGCGAGTACGCAGTTAGTGGCGTAGGCGTAGATACTGGTGGCAACGTTACACTGGTCACTGGTGCAACGTCTGGCGATATTATTACTATCTACCGTGATATGGCCTATGAGCGTCTTACTGCCTACACCAATGCTGGCGACTTCTTAGCGGCAGATGTAAACAACGACTTTGATCGACTATGGTTAGCACTCCAGCAGAATGGTGGTAATTTAGACCGTGTACTGATAGCGCCTAATACTGATCCTACGTCTATTGACATGACGATTCCTGACAAGGCGACTCGTCTGGGCAAGTACCTTAAGTTCAACGATACGACTGGTAATCCTGAAGTTGGCAGCATAGCAGGTGCATTCACCGCTGCTGGCATGAATCATTATAACTTTACGGGCGATGGGGCTACAGTTAATTTCACTCTGGGCATGGAGCCTGGAGGCGAGAACAACACTCAGGTCTATATCGACGGTGTATATCAGCAAAAGGACACCTATAACGTATCTGGTGCGGTTTTACAATTCTCTACTGCACCACCTAACCTCAGCACGATTGAGGTTATGGTCATTCAGGTATTGCCAGTAGGCGCTACTACTGCGTCACAAGTATCCTTCACTCAAGCGGGTTCTACTTACGGTCGCAATGTCCAGCTCAAGCTGCAAGAGTCGGTATCGGTAATGGATTTTGGCGCTACTGGCGATGGCGTGACAGATGATACTGCGGCTATCCAAGCGGCGTTTAGTGCGGCTAATAACAAAACATTGTATTTACCTGACGGCAATTACTTGGTAACTAGCCAAATTAATCTTCCTGCAAGCGTTATGGTTTTTGGGGCTGGAAGATTTACATTTACAGGCGACCAAGATTATTGGTTAAAGGCAACATCTGCTACTTCTATTGTTTTCTATTCATTGATCGCAGAGGTAACTTTAGCCTTTGGATCAAGAACAAACTTAAACAGAGTTCTTTTTGTAAGTGATGCTGAATATGTAGAAATAAAATCTGCAAAAATTACAGGCGCTTCCACTGCTATTGATACATCGAATGGAGACGCTTTAATTTGCGGCGACATACGTTTATTTAATGTATTAGGTACTGCCGCTCAATATGGCTATGGCATTAATTCTTCGTCCAAAAGAACACAGATTCAAAATTTGTATATAAAAAATGATGACACGACTAATGGTAGACATGGCATTTATATCAATGGGAATCAATGGGAGTTCTTTTCTATAGATAATATCTGGGTAAATAACTTTAATAAAAACCCAATTCAAATTACCAATACTGGTACTGGAAATAATTGTTTTGCATTTGTTGGTAACGCCGTATTTCAGAGCTGCAACTACTCACCAACCGCATTAACTACAGGTTGTATTCATGTTCCTGATGGCGGATCTACCGCCACAATTAAACTTCATGTACATTCTTTGCGCGTTGATGATGTCAAAGGGCCAGCATTTGGGTCTGTGTATGCTGGCTTGGATAATTTATATATTGGTCGAATTTATGCGGAAAACTTACCTCAAGCGGCTAGTGCAAACACTGATTTAGTTTATTCTCGGTATGGCGATGATAGAGTAATTGATAAAATTTATGTCAATGCCCTCAACACAGACTGGAATTCAGCATTAAACATTCGAGATGCTACTGATTTTACAATCAATGATATATATGTTGGAGGATCTGCTGGCGATGAAGCAATCACAATAAATAATAGCTCTGTGACTATTGGGCATTTATCGGTTGATAGCATTACCGAGATTACCCAAACTGGAGCAACTATTCACTATAAAGAATTGCAACAAAATTTTGAGTATGGGGGAGCAGCGCCAGTTTCAGGAACATATGCTGAAGGAGATATTGTTTGGGACACTAGCCCAAGCGCAGGAGGTCATATTGGATGGGTTTGCGTTACAGCTGGTACTCCTGGAACATGGAAAACATTTGGCGCAATTACTGCTTAAAGGAATAATTTATGACTATTAAACAACTGGGCGGCGTATTCGGTCGCAATCCCACATTCAATGATGTAACTATTGAGGGTGAATTAACTTTTGATGGGGACATTGATGTCAATTCTGATCTAACGGTTGATGGCGATTTAGAGGTTACTGGCCCAGATGGTCGATCTATCACTCTTAAAAACACTAACGGTGGAGCCGCAACTGGAGACTTAATTGGGCAAGTTTTGTTTTATGGCAGTGATGCGTCATCTCCAGGCGCAGGAGTTAAGTCAAAGTTTAAAGTAATTACTGATGGCGGCTCTGCTGATGGCAGTAAAATTCTAATATCAACATCTGACGGTGTTACGAATGATATTGACCGAATGGAATTTACTAAAGATGGTGACGTAAAAGTTCTCACTGGCAACCTAGTAATAGGCACTTCTGGCCAAGGCATCGACTTCTCAGCTACCGCTGGCACTGGAACCTCTGAGCTGCTCGATGATTACGAGGAGGGGACGTTTACTCCAGAAATTGCAGATGCTTCTTCTGGTGGCAATGTAGCCGCCATCGGTACGGCAGAAGGTTACTATACAAAAATTGGCCGATTAGTTAATGTTTCTCTCAGAATGAACAACATAAATACCAGCGGCATGACTTCCGGCAATGACATATTTTTTAGGGGGCTGCCATTCACTCAAGCAAGCGATAGCAATTATGTTGGTACTGTCCTTGCAGATAGACTTAACTTTACAAATTACACAGTGGCAGTAGGTTATCCTGGGGAGTCTTATATTAAAGTGCATGACATCGTTGATAGTGCTGCTGATGCTGTTTTGACTGTTGCGGCAATAACATCGACAACTAGCGATATATTTATCACGTTTTCTTATCACGTTTAATGATATTGCTCACAACATTTATTGTTTCCAATAACTATAGGACTTAAATCGTGGCATTAACTAAAGCACATAACCGCATGATTGAAGGCGCGGCTGTCAATGTAAAAGACTTTGGCGCAGTAGGTGACGGGGTAACGGATGATACTGCGGCAATTGAAGCCGCTATCACTGCCGCCAATGGCGAGTTTGTCTATGGAGTTTCAGGCGAAAACTACAGAATAACTAGCCAGCTAACATGGGATGGCGTGAAGTTTAATGGTTTTGGTTGCTCTATAACAAAGGATTTTGATGGCGTAGGCATTAGATTCCAAAACAATAGATCATATATCACCAATTTCTCCTTGCTCGCTGCCACTGGGCAAAGACCAACTGATTATGAATCAGCAGAAGATGCTCATGGTATGTATATTAATTGTCCGGTTGATATGGGCGTAGATGTACTTGTTAGGTATCACAAAGGTGATGGCATCTATATCTATAATGATACTGGATCAAACCTAAATAATATGACTTGGCTTAACATAACGAGCCGAGATAATGGTCGTGACAACATAAGAATAGACGGTGATGGCACCGCAAATGACGCTAGTATTTGGAATTTAAAAGTACGATTGCGTAGTGCTATGGGGCGTGGATTGTATGTTACTGATAATTCCAGATTCCGTGACTCATATCTATGGATATATTCAGAAGATAATGCTCAAGGAGCTTCGTTTGCCACGGATGAATCTTCTACGGAGCCAGACTTAAGGTTTGATCGCGGCTCATCTTTATGGGTATGGGCGTATTCAGAAATAGATTCAACTTTTAAAGAAGTGGTTTTTGGATCGAATACTTCTGATTCTGTTATTCATACAGCGAGAAACAACAAAGACTCAAACTCTGGGACAAACAATATCTTTTGGCATGGTGCGACGGCAGTCAAGCCCGGCGCTTCTGGCACAGAAAAAGATAAATTTTCTGTTGACCTAACTAATGATGTTGTTCGTCTTGGTGACACCGGAGGATTTGCCGCTGAATACGATACCAGCACAGGTATTTTTAAGAATGGTTTAGACGCCACTGGATCCGGTGCAACTGAAGAGCTACGAGGCGGTCAGATTCGAGTAAGCTCAGATGGAACTGGTGAAGCCGATGTAATGCGTTTTTACAACGACAATGGCGAAATAGGCTCGATAAAAACTAGCGGAAGCACTGTTGTATATGTTTCTGGATCTGCTATTTGGCTTTCCAGTTCTGGATCTCCAGAGGGAAATATTACTGCAAAC